>Ga0169931_10000105_pt1 | contig 125151 bp, 113 predicted proteins | sample Kivu_15m_20L_FD_129675 | JGI IMG/M metagenome (GOLD analysis project Ga0169931, IMG submission 129675) | Freshwater microbial communities from Lake Kivu, Western Province, Rwanda to study Microbial Dark Matter (Phase II) - Kivu_15m_20L... | ecosystem: Environmental > Aquatic > Freshwater >... | reverse complement strand
TCAGTATAAAATTCAAGCTGCTATGCCCTTACGCTACAAAGAGGTGGAACTCGACTGTGGATACCGCCTTAGATCTGTTCATCGCGGATTGCTTCGTGGTCGAGCTCAAAGCCGTTGATACGCTCCTAAAGATCCACCAGGCTCAAATCCTTACGTGCATGAAGTTAGCCAACGCACCATTAGGGTTGCTGACCAAATTTAACGCAACGCCTCTCAAGAGTGGTATCCAGCGCTACAGAATCTAATCCCTTAGTGGTCTTAGTGGTCTTCGTGGTGCAAAACTCTCCTCTTATTTCGCTAGAGGACTTTTGAGAATCACTATGGCATATATGAAAAATTAGATGTCTACCGCATAGCTCTGGAGTTCGTCGTCACTACTGTTGAGATTAGAGACCGGCTGGCTACCCAGGGGAAACGGAGAGCTCCAAGATCAGTTTTAACAAGCATCATTTTCGATTGTGCTCAACATCGCCGAAGGTGCTGGCAAGCTCCAATAAGCCGATAAACGGCGCTATTTCTCAATAGCCCCAAGGGTCCGTCATGGAATGTGGTGTCATATTTGATTTGTTCAACGCTCTTGAATAGTGTCCACTGTGATTTAGGTGCGGCAGGGGGGCGTAGGATCATAAAGGATCACCTGAGTAGTCTTATCCAGGGCATCTAAGCTGTGCTACGGTGTTGATGTGTCTTGGATACGTGCTGTAAGGCCGCTAGAGGGATTAGCTATGTCATATTTGATACGTCCTACCAGTGAATGTCGTTGTGGTAGCGGTAAGCTGTATCGTGATTGCTGTGCACGAATTACGAAGCTTCCGAAAAACGCCTCGCCTGATTTACGGCGAAGGTATTGGGGTAAGTTAGTAGACGAATTCGTTACTTCGGTCCTCGATTTTTTGGATCGGGAGGAGCTGCTCGAGGGATTTCGTGAGGAGGCTGCTGAGCTTCTTGTGGATCAGATACCACATTCGGTTGATCTCGAGATGTTTCTCGGGCCATGGGATGCGTACACCCTCTTTCACCATCTGATCGATCTGCCGCCCGATGATGATTGTGATGATACTGATGGTGAGGATGAGGAGGATTTGATCCATGTACCTGTAGCGATACTGTTTGCGATGCAGGGCGAAAAGGATGTGTGGTCCAAAGGAGACAGAAAGGAGGTTGTTCGAGAGCTCTTTGAGAGCCATTTCTCGTGGTATCGGGCAACAGAGGTTATCCCTGGGGAGGGGATTAGGCTCCAGGATCTGGTGCTCGAAGAGGAGGTGTTCGTTACTGATATCGCGGCATCTCTTACGGTAGAGAAGGGGTGGATCGTGTGTACCAAGGTGCTGCGCTTCGATGGTGTCTCGATCCTGCACGGTTTATGCTCGATACCTCTGCCAGCCGTGGCGCTTGCGGCGGTCAAAGAGATTAGTGAGAACCTTCGCGAGCAAGCCAAGCAGGAGTTTAAGGTGGAGCCTGATCGGAGTTCTATTGGTATGTTTGCCCCGATGATCTTAAGTTCTTATCTGGCATGTGTAGCAGATGGGAACAATTCGGCCGCTCCGGAGTTGCGAAACACAGATGACGATCCGATGGAACCCGTCACAATTGAATACGGTGTGCAGGGGATTTCAGTCGAACAGGTCGTAGCGCGGATAACGCATGTGCTGGGCGAGGTTAAGGATGGACCTGGTGCCGATGTTGTTGAGAGCGACAAGGATGGGAATCCAATCAAGGTAGTAGTGCCGTTCATACAACAACCGGCAGGCAATTCGATCATGGAATCTGTGTTGATAGCGCGTTTTATCGTTGAGCCGCAGGTGGTGGTGGTCGAAGTGAATTCGGTCAACCGAGCTACAAAAATAAAACGGTTAGTCGAGGAGCAGCTGGGAGATATCCTCTCTTTTGTGGGTGAGAAAGTGGTAGATCTCGCCGCTTTTATGGCTAAACCACAAGCAGGGCGGATCGATCCGCACAACATGCCCCCTGAAGTTCACGAAGCGCTCAAGCAGCACATGCGCGGTATGCAGGAGAGGTGGCTTACTCAATCGATCCCAGCGCTCGGAGGGTTGACGCCGCAGCAGGCGGCGGAAACGCATGCAGGTCGCGAGTTGCTCGAGGCGTTGCTTGATGATTTTGCAATCCGGAATAAGCAGCTTAAAGCTAGCGGTTCTGATATGGAGTGCTTTGATGTCGAGGAGCTAAGGGCGCGATTGGGGATGACAGCGCTGGATTAGCTTACGACTAGGGTTTTTTAGCACATCTGGTGGGTATATAGTGGGCGTTGTGGATACGTTTGATCCTGCCGCCCGGAATAGAGAAGATCGGCTTTCATTAGGAGCTGTAAGTCTCGATCCGTCGTTTTTAAATGACGTTGATCAAAAACAGCAAGAGCTGTACCCCGGGTTCTTGGTCTCTGATGGTGATCAGATCGCTAATCGCGGGGAGCCCAATAAAACATGGGTGTTTTTCTCCCCCCTTCACCATGCACGTTCAGGTCTGCTGACCCCTGACCTCGTTGATAACATGTGCAAAGGCGCAAAGCTTCTGGTGGTAGGGGCTGGATGCGGAGATATCGAGCGCTACCTGATTAAAGTGTGCGCGGTCAACCCAGAGCAGATTACTGCAGCTGATATAGATCTCTCAAACTATGCCTCGGATCTCGGCGTAACGACGCGTCAGTTTGATATGGTTAGTGCTTGGAGCCTTGAGCCCGGTCAATATCAGCATGTATTACTCCCGGAATCGCTCGGTATGGCGGTCAAGGCAAGATTTCCGTTGATGCGAGAGAGTCCGTCGCTTGGGGAGTTGCGGGAGATATTTGAGCTGCAGAAGCGAATCCTTGGTGATGGTCCCAGCTCTATCTCGGATCAGGAGACTCGGCGATTTCTTGGTCTAGTTTGCACGACTACGTCTCCGGCGGGGTTAGCCGGAGAGGTAATAAAACGGGGGTTGCAATACACGGCGCCCGGTGGCGACCTGCGAATCAACGGGCATTGTCTATCTGGGAGCGAGTTGGCAGCGGTTCTCTTGATGATTGATCGATGCGAAAGCTCAGTTTCCTCTGTGAGCCTTGGGCAGCACTCGATGGTGATTCGTCGAGCCTCATCGAGTAGGAGCTGAAAATTTGGGCGCTTCGGGAAACCGAGTGGGTAGTGTCGCCCAACCCCTGTGCGGATTATGCGAGCAAAAAAAGGGGGTGATACAAAGAGAGTGGTAGCAGAGCGAGGGTGAGTGGCATAAGAAAATGGGTATAATACCCCCTGGCTGACCTCTCTGCCCTCGCTGCTCTCTTTGTAAAATTAACAAAGAGAGCGGGAGCAGAGCGAAGGTAAGTGGCATAAGAAAATGGGTATAATACCCCCTGGCTGACCTCTCTGCCCTCGCTGCTCTCTTTGTAAAATTAACAAAGAGAGCGGGAGCAGAGCGAGGGTGAGTGGCATGAGAAAAAGGGTATAATACCCCCTCGTTGATTTCTCTGTCCTCTCCTGTTCAGTTAGATGCTTGAGCCAGCCCTAACTCCCCGCTCAAGCCCCAATCACCAGGCTCTTTGTGAAAGACACCGCATGTTACCCACTCGAAAGTTGGAAGGGCCAAAATTTGTCACGGCTCTCCAACTAAAGCGATAGCTCTTGGTGTGATTAGACCTGCATGCTAGCCTCTCTTAGTCAGATACACCTTTTTATGGGGGAACTCGTATGATTCGTAGCTCTTTTGTTTGTGCTGTTGCTTGTGCATTCTCGTTTGCTTCGGTCGCTGTGGCGATGCCTGCTGATGATGCGGCAGAGGCTCATAAGCATGTTCATGATAAGGGTCATGAGGCTGTAGTGCATGCTGATGGCGCAGTAGATCACGCTAAGCATGTTGCTGATGGTGCTGTGGCGGATGCTGATGGGACATTGAAGGCTGCGGAGAGTTTGGGGGTCGATGCTGGTGCTGACGCTAAAAAAGGCCTCGCTGACGCCAAGGCGGCAGTTAAGGATGCTAAGTCCAAGATGGATGCTGCTCAAGCCTTAACTAAGTAACCCCTCTTAGGGGCTGACTCGTGGCGGCCTGCGGGGCCGTCACGGGTTATGTGCTTTAAGCCATTCGGTGATCGCATCCTTGTACGTATTCTTCTACTGGCAGTTCTTACGGGGTACAGGAGCGCGAGTCTAGCTTAGCTGCCAGAGCGTCTAAGACGTCCTGGGCTGCATACTGTGATTTGGTTGGTGCCGATGGATGAGGTTGTCGGGCAGGAGCCTCTTGGGGGACCGCTTCACTCGAACGTTTTTTAAGGAATTGACTTACTAGTTTTGTGCCTGTTTGAACTATAGCAGTTGCGGAGGCGATTATGGCGACTCTGCCTAACGATATAGAGTCAGGGCCTAGAATAAAAGCATAGGCAGTTGTGGCAAGGCCACACGTGATCGCGAACCTCATCAGCTCGGACGTGACACGCTCCCGTCGCGAGGTATCTGGCCCTTGGGGTCGCTGCTGCTCTTGGCGGCTCGACTGTAGCGATGATGACAATTTCTCCCTGAAGGCTCCTAAGATAACGGCAGACATCGGGTCCTGTGAGAGGCATGCCACAGTCATGAGGAGGTCTGACGAAGACCGCTCGCCTTTTCCTATGCGTTCGGCCAGTTCGTCCAGGAATGCTATCGTGATCACCGATCCCCCACGCTCAGCCAGTAGCGTGATCCATGGCTTGAGGTAGGGGTGTTGCTGTACGTTGTGGGCCTCAAATCTAATGAATGGGGTGGCACATTCGAGGGCAGCATCATTTGAATGGAGCAGTGCTAGAGCTCTTTCGCCGAGAAGATGGACGAGGTCCTCGTGACCTTTTACGAGGCAGTGGTCTACCAGAGAGGCGATAACCCGAGCCAAAGACATTTCGTCTTTTGGTGGATTCTTCTCTAAGAGGTCAATCAGGGTACAGAGGTACCTACGATCAAGCTCAGATGGTACGTCGTATCGAGCGAGATTAGACCACAGTTCTTCATACCTCGATGAGGAGTCCGTCCTTTCTGTAGAGCTCGGTAGTTCTTGTGGTTCTATACCTTGAGTTTCGCTAATCCGTGTATCGCTCTTGGGAAGCCTCAGAGCTAAGAATAATTCGTTGCTAGGGCCTGTCAGGTGGTCTTGTGGGCCAGGAGCGTTTATGTGGTTTGCGTTGATGTGGTTTAGTTGCGGGGACATCGTTATATAGGATACTTCAAAGAGCGATTGCAGCCAACGTGACCGGTTGTGTTCATTTAAGTCGGATATAGTTTCTTTGGTGCTGAAGGAAATCGACTGGATAGTGCGGTCCGGCGCTTTAGAGCTTAAAGGCCGCGTTTCTTTCAACTCCGAAGGCGCTTCAATAGATTGATGCTGGTAACGGTCGCGAGGCCAACAGAGACTCCAATAGCTGTAGTGGCAAGGAGTTTAGAGGCACCCGCAAGGATAGTGCTCAATCCTGCTGGTACGGCAGAGGTCAAAGACTGAGTGAGTCCATGGATTCCCTGCTCTAAAGGGGGAATTCCATGCACAAGGATCTCTCCGCCAACGAGAAACATCGCCAAGGTGCCCGCAATCGAGAGCAGCTTCATACAGCGTGGGGCACTTATGATTATGAGCCTACCGAGGCCTCGGCGGATTCGAGCAGCGAGGTCTTGACCCTGAGCACGTTGGAGATCCAGCCCCACATCGTCTGCTTTCACGATTAGGGCGACACTTCCGTAGACGATGACCGTCATGCCAAGCCCTATCGCGCACAATGTGAGGGCTTGTACATGCAGGGGGCTGCCACTAGCAGCGCCGAGGGCGATCACGAGGATCTCTGCGCTCAATATAAAATCGGTTAGAACAGCTCCCTTGATGCGCTCACGCTCGAGCTCTGCGGGGTCTGTATGGGCGAGGGCTGTGGAGTCACGCGTGGGGGCTTTGTTAGCATGAAGTAGTTTGTGGAGGATCTTCTCAACTCCTTCAAAGCAGAGAAATGCGCCGCCGACCATGAGGAGCGGTTTGATCAGAGCTGGTATAAACGCGGTAATGAGCAAGGCGGCTGGTATGAGTATCAGTTTATTGAGGAGAGATCCTTTAGCCACGGCTGCTACTACTGGCAGCTCTCTGTTAGCGCAGGTGCCGGTTATCTGATGTGCGTTAAGAGCGAGGTCGTCACCGATGACCGCAGCTGTCTTTTTCGACGCAACCTTGGTCGTCGTAGCAACGTCATCTAAGAGAGATGTGATGTCGTCGAGCAGTGCGAGGAGTCCAGCGGAGGGCATACGAGGTAGTTCGAGTTGGGGTTAATGTCTGGCGTTACTGTACGTTGCAGATGAGGGTTGTGTCACCGTATATTGGCACTGTATGGCGGATTGCGCGAGTATTACATGGAGCCAGAGGTATCTACGAGGAGCCTGTTGTGGCTTGTTGGGGGCGTTTCTATGTCTAGTGCAGACCGCGCGAGCCCAGCAGTGCGAAGGTACGAATAGAGGGGCTAAGATGAGTAGTGAGATCAAACAATCGGATGCGATGAACGTACTAGGGGTGCCGCTTGAGCAGTGTGGGTGTTCCCCAATGACCGGGTTTTTCCGCGATGGCTACTGTCACACCGAGGCGCGTGATGTTGGAAGGCACACGGTGTGTGCGATTATGACCGATGAGTTTCTTAGCTTCACGCGTGGTCGGGGTAATGACCTTTCAACACCAGCGCCTCAGTATGGCTTTCCGGGATTGAAGGCTGGCGATAGGTGGTGTTTGTGTGTTTCGCGTTGGAAGGAGGCGTACGACGCAGGGGTAGCGCCGCCGGTGATTCTTGAGGCTACACATCAGAAGGCCTTGCAGACTGTGACGATCGAGCAGTTGCGCATGAAGGAGATGCAGTAGTGCTTGTGTTCTTAGAAGCGATTTTATAAGGCTGTCCTAATCCGCATGCACACATGCATCGCTGTTCGGTCCATCCTTTGGATGGGCGATCTGTCGTTTGTCTTCGTATGGGATTTGGTGATGCGTATAGTTGCGGACGGCGGGGACGCCGTCCCTTGTGGATCGTGATTTCGGTGGGGTGTGCGATGGTATGGGGGCCATCGATCATAGACCGTGATTCCGACCGAGTGGTCGTCGTTTGCACACCAACCCAGGAGGGACGCCGTCCCCGCCGTCCGGAAATGCCTTAAGTCCTAAAGGTTCTCCTAAGCTAATTCAGCGGCAGGTCACCCGAAATGAGGCAGAGACGATCGATGTCGTCGTCGTTTGAATTCGGATCGTCGCTTAGCTTGATTGTAGCTCGCACGACGTCTTCAAAGAGTGTGGAATACCCCGACGCTCCTAGGCAATGCACCATGGCGCTTCCATCCGGTGTTGCAAAGCTGCTTTGTACCTTGAATGCACTACACCGATTTGGAGGTGAGGCTGAGTTCGAAAGCTCAGCGCTACAACCGTTAAAGCCCGATACAGGCCAGCGGTCGCGGTTCTGACTATCACGAACTACCACTGAGAAAGCTTCCAAGTATTCGCCATCGAGGAGGATGGCAGCGTTGTTGTTGCATTCAGCAAGTGCTGGTCTGTAACGCATGGAGCTTGGGACTTGATCCGGGCAGACGCAGCGACGAAAACCAAACTCTCCTCCGCAACTTGCTGGGCCGCCTGATCCGCCACTACGAGGCTCGCTAAGAACTTCACTCAGTGTCCAGATCCTCCCACGGCGGTCCACGGGAGTAGGAGAGGGGTCTGGTTGATCTTGTTCTGGATCTCCGCCGAAGTTAATGTCTTCTTGAGGGTCTGAGCCGCCGCATGAGATTAAAGCTAAGGCGGTGAAAACGACTAACCATAGGGTTTTATATTCGTGTATCTTCATTGGTTACCCTTTTTAACGACAGAGGCACGACTGATTTCATCTTATTTCGACTCGTGCCTGAGCGGAGTACGATGTCACAAGGGTGCCAGCGTGATCAAGGATTTAAGCCATATAACCCCATGAAATAGAGAAAGTCATGATGAGCGGTAAGCAGGAGGATGCTTTCAAAACGTTTGAGCGAAGCGGTTGGGAAAGATGTGTTGATGCCTATGATTCCGCTTTTACACCCCTGACTAGTAAGGCCGGTAGCGAAATGCTCCGGCAGCTTGCCATCCAACCAGGTGAAACGGTGCTTGATATCGCGTGTGGGCCCGGTCACCTTACGTCATTAATCGCCTCGAAGGGTGCGCGAGTCACAGGAGCAGACTTTTCGCCGCCTATGATCGCGCGTGCTCGGGAGAGTTATCCTGATGTCTCTTTCGAGGTACAGGATGCCGAGGCACTGCGCTATTCTGACGGTTCATACGATGTGGTAACGATGAACTTCGGGATGCTTCACCTTGGGAGCCCGGAGAAAGCTGCTGCTGAAGTTGCTCGTGTGCTTCGCCCTGGCGGGCGTTTCGGGTTCACTGTGTGGGCGCAACCGGAGCAAGCCGTAGGGTTTTCAGTCATCTTAAAAGCTATAGAGCAGCACGGGGCTTTACACGTAGCACTTCCAGCAGGCCCCCCATTTTTTAAGTATAGCAATCCCGATACAGGGCGTGCACTTCTCAGAGCCGCTGGATTTAATTCTATTGGAGCTGAGCAGATTAACCTTATCTGGAGGCTCTCCTCTCCTGAGGAGTTTTTCACCGCATTTCATATGGGTACCGCTCGAACAGGTGGGCTCCTTCGTGCCCAGCCCGCACAGCATCTGTCGTTGATTAAGGGGGCCGTAGAGAGCGCTATTGGGGGGCAGTGTCCCTCTGGGGAGGATACTGGTTTGGCTATTCCGATGGGTGTCATGGTGTATACGGGTCGGGTTAAATTCGAATAGCCGAAGATGCGGTGAAGTACGACAAACAATGGATCGTCGAGCGACAATAGGCGTATAACTCTGACAGCCATATCAAGTATGAACTCTTCAAAGGTCTCCGGAATTGTATCGACTATCGATGCCAAGAGAAGGTACGGATTCGTACGCACTGAAGATAGTACCCAAGAGATCTTCTTCGCGCTGTCTGATGTTCCCGGAGACATTTCTCGCCTTCAGGTTGGTACCGTCCTCAAAGGCAATATCACGCAAGCGCCTAAAGGGCCAAAACTGACGCAGATAGAGGTTGTTGCGCTGCGGGGCACCAACCCCTACATCTTTTATTCGATCATGGGCGGCTGCCTCGTGGTCCTCATGGCAGGCCTCGTGTGGTGGCACTTCGAACTTGCACCTTTGGCAGCTGCTTTTCTAGCGCTCAACGTGGGGGCGGTTTTCTTCATGGGACTAGATAAATTTCTGGCGCGCACCGGTTCCGTACGAACCCCAGAGGTTCTTGTTTTTGTTATCGCGCTTCTTGGAGGCTCTCCAGGAGTGATCTTGGGAATCCACGTATTCAAACACAAGACTCGAAAGGCCTCTTTTCAGTTCGTTCTGCTCCTGATCGTGGTAGCACAGCTATGGCTTGCGCGGACGCTCAATATCAACGTGGGCTTCTAGAGCTCATGCTCTTCGCTCAAGAGGCTGTATCAACCTGGTCGTGGCTAGTCTCTGTTCGAAAAAACAGCAGCGAAGCACTCAGCTACAGTATTGCCTTGCCAAGCGCTGATTCAGCCAGAGAGATCCCTAGCTCAGCGGTCCTACCCTCGATATCGAGCTCAGGAGCATACTCAATCAGCTCAAGCCCTCGAAAATTCGGGCGTTCAGCAGCCAGCTCCATGATGAGGTGTGCTTCGCGCCAGGTAAGCCCTGCTCGTACTGATGTGCTCACGGCAGGAGCAAAGGTTGGGTCACAGGAATCAAAATCAAATGAGATTAGGAATGCTGCGGTGTTGTTTGCGACGGTATCGAATGCACGTTTACACACGTCGCCGATTCCGTAGTAGTCGATCTCCTTCATGGTAAAGCAGTTAAGGTTGTGTTGTCTGATAAAGGTGCGTTCCCCTGGATCGAGGTCGCGGACTCCGATAAACGCTACGTTCTCAGGTCGTATCTTCGGTGCTGCACCTCCAATTGAGCACAGGCGCTGGTCTCCGAATCCGAGAAGGGAAGCTAGTGACATGCCATGTATGTTTCCGCTTGGCGATGTCTCAGGGGTGTTTACATCGCCGTGAGCGTCGACCCACAGGACACCGAGCTCTGCGGTTGGGCCGAATTTCGATCGCACGGCTCGCGCTGCATGTGAGATTGAGCTAATGGAGATCGAATGATCGCCTCCCAGGATCACGATGAATTCATCTCGCAGCCACGCCTCTTCTACCCGAGGGCCGAAACGTGCGCTGAACTCAAGCGCCTGATTAAGATGCCGGAGTGTCGTGTTACTGCTAATTGGCTCAGAGGCTACGGGCTCAGACTCATCACCGGAGTCAGTGACCGATATACCAAGCCCACGGAGGCGGTCGATTAGCCCCGCTGTTCGTAGGGCCCGTGGGCCATAAGCAGCATCTCGAATTCCTGCACCTAGCCCGTATGAGCCACTGAGGACGGTACATCTTTTTTTCATGGGGGTAGTGTACCGCAATAGCTGGTCGAGGCAAGCGAAGCGAAACCTGCCCGTGATGACAATAGGAGAGCAATCTAAGCCCGCCTTCGCAGCAGGTGCGGGGCTTTCCTCGCTCCCTCAGGGGGTTTTCAGCCTGTTATCGGAGAGGCACTTTCGAACGCGGTGTTTGTCTTTCCGGGCGTAGTATACAGGAGCCTGTTAGGAGGGCAGGCGCTGTGGCGATAGCTGTACAGAGCGGGATACGTTTTGTAGATATGGGGTGATCTAACACTCGTATCGTTAATGGTCTTTTTTGAAATGGGTCTCACACGATGAAAAATATCAGCGTATTCTCGGTCGTCGCTTGTGTAACCTTGCTGTTCGGTCGATTGGGGATGGCACAGGCAGGAGATCCCCTGCCGTCATGGAGCGATGGCGCAGCGAAGTCGGCGGTCGTTGCTTTCGTGAGGCGCGTGACAGAGGCGGGGTCTCGCGATTTCGTGCCACAATCTGAGCGGATAGCAACCTTCGATAATGATGGCACCCTGTGGGCTGAGCAGCCGGTCTATTTTCAACTGCTTTTTGCGATCGACCGAGTAAAGGAGCTTGCTCCGCATCATCCTGAATGGAAGACCAAGGAGCCTTTTGCTTCGTTGCTCAAGGGAGATATGGCATCGGCGCTTGCTGGAGGAGAGCATGCTACCCTAGAGCTTGTGATGGAAACTCATGCAGGCATGACAACAGATGAATTTGAAGCGCAGGTCTCGAAATGGATAGCCTCGGCAAAGCATCCGAAGACCGGTAGACCTCTGACGGAGATGGTTTACCAGCCCATGCTCGAGCTTCTAGCCTACTTGAAGGCAAATGGATTCAAGAGCTTTATTGTATCTGGAGGTGGGATAGAGTTTATGCGCCCTTGGGTTGAGCGCGTGTATGGGATCCCGCCTGAGCAGGTGATCGGAAGTAGTATCAAGGTTACATTTGAGCAGCGTGGTGGGGCGCCAGTACTCGTAAGGCAGCCTACATTGAAATTCTTGAACGATAAGGACGGTAAACCCGTTGGTATACACCACCACATCGGCCGGCGACCTTTGGCGGCGTTTGGTAATTCAGATGGGGATCTTCAGATGCTTCAGTGGACCACCTCTGGAGCAGGAGGCGGATTCGCTATGTACATCCACCATACGGACGGCGAGCGTGAATGGAGTTACGATCGGAAGTCCTCGATCGGGCGCCTCGACAAGGGCCTCGATGAAGCCCTTGCCAAGGGATGGACCGTCGTGGATATGAAGCGCGATTGGTTGGTGGTTTTCCCGCCTAATCGTTAGAAGACGAGCCCTAGCCCGATCCGGTAACCGGAAAAATCATCTCCGAAGATGTACGATGCTCCGACCGAAAACCCTTTGAAGAGTTCGCGCTTGTCATCGGTAAAGGTCAGGTCGGTTCCGACCTCGTGAAAGTAGTTCGGTCCGCGGGCATCCTTCGCAGTGCCGAAGAGATCGGTACGCACGATGAATGGGTGTAGGCCGAGCGCCTGTCCAAAGAGTGTGTATCCGAGCGGTGTCTCAACGTCGACAAAGCTCTGCAACATTCCGGAATCCGAACTAACGTCTATCACCGAGCTTTTGCTGGCGAAGGACTCGTTAAAAAGGTGCGCATATCGAATCTTCGGTATGATCGTCGTGGCGTCGTGTCGGAAGGTATACTCCGCCTCTACAGAGGGTGAATACGTCATTACGTCAACCGAGGTATTGAATGCCTCACGGTCGAATGGAAGCAGATTAGTTTGGCTGAAGGAGTTATTATAGTCATACCTGCGTTTGATGTGTGAGTACGCTACTCCGATGAGTGGTGTAATACGCAGCTCTTCCCACACGCGATAGACTACCCCGCCGGATACTCCAGCGGTAAATACCTCAAGTCTCGAGAAATCATCGGTACTGCCTGGCCCGCCGGTCGGAATTGAGCGTTTCGATTCAAGATTTCCCAGCACCCCACGAACCTGGGGACGCAAGGTATCGTTGGCATCGCCGAAGGTGTGCGAGAGCGGGATCTTGATCAGATCAATCTCTGTATCCTTGACTCCTGGGGTATCTGAATCAAATGAGAATACGCCAGATGACGCAGTATCTTGCGAGGTAAATATCGTCACTCCGTTCACTACCTCGTTGACGCGATCGTTGAATTCGGCCGGGCTGGGCGCCCCGAAGGTCTGAGAGCAGGGCACTAGGAGTACCGCGCAGATCGCTGTGACCCAAACCGACATGGAGTATTTGATTGATATCGTTCCTCTCATACAATCCTCGACAGATGGTGAGTAAAGTTGTCAAATGCATTGGGAGCCTAGCACTGGAGTATGACCTGTGTCATGGCAAAAATATAAGTCGTGATCCCTAAAGGAACGAGGTATTCCGCCCATGTCACTCCGTGAGCGTGCTTGTGAACGTACCCGAAACACACGAGCGAACATTTTGGGGGGGCGTTTAGGTTTACGAGCAGCGTCACGTGGCACGTTAAAGAGTGGCGGCTCTAATAGGTTTTGCCTTTCTCCCTAGGGAGATTTTCACGTGGAGTTTTATGCCTAATCTACAGTCTATCCGCTGTTTGTTGCTTACGGTGTTGTGTTTATGTCTTGGTTGCTCAGTGCAACAAGAGGGACCCTCTGCTGCGCATTTCGCGTTGCCGGAGGAGGCGGTAGCGCAGCTCGTGCGTGTCGTCGCAAGCAAGGATAAGGAGCAGGCTCGAGACCTCTTTGGCTCGGACGGTGAGTATCTCTTCGATAGCGGAGATCAAACTCTCGACCAGGGGCGGGCTAAGCGATTCATCGAAATGTTTGAGGAGCGCTACGATCTGCGTGCAAAGAGTGACAGCGAGTATGCCGTTATCGTCGGATCCAAGGGGTGGCCTTTTCCTGTGCCCTTAGTGAAGGATGTACAAGGATGGTCGTTTGATGCCTTGGCTGGAAGGGATGAGATCCTCGCGCGGCGCATCGGAGAGAACGAATTCGCAGCGCTCGATACGGCTCGTGCTGTGTATCATGCCCAACGCCTCTATGCAGCACATGATCGGAACGGAGACGGTAAGCGAGAGTACGCAGCGAAATTGATTAGCACACCTGGCAAGAGGGACGGGCTTTACTGGCCATCTGAGAGGGAGGGCGAGGATCTGAGTCCACTTAATGCAGAGATCGTTCAAGCGGCTCGAGAGAGCTACGTAATTACCCCCGTCGGCAAACCGCAGCCGTACCACGGCTATTACTATAAATTACGGTATATCGAGCCGCACGCAAAAGAAGAGATAGCTGATGCGCTCTCCAAGCCGGGGCGTTATTGGTTTCTTGCAACACCTGCTGTGTGGAACCAGAGTGGGGTGATGACCTTCGCTCTCAATGAGCGGGGATGGATCTATGAAAAGGACCTCGGTGTGGATCTCTCCCCAGAGGGGCTCTCGGCTCTTTCTGTGGATGAAACGTGGCAACGGGTCGAATAAAGGAGGGGGCGATGCTCTATTGTGTGCGTCTAATCGCTTTTTTTGCGGTAATATCGTGTGGGCTTCCCGCGTGTGCTTTTGCGGCAAAACAGCCAAGTGTCACGGATGGTGCACCAACCGAGCTCTCCCAAGTGCAGCTAGAAGATCTCGTGAAATCGATTGCGCTGTACCCTGACCTTCTCTTGCAGCACGTTCTTGCCGCGTCGACCTTTCCAGAGCAGGTGCTCGATGCGGCGATGTACAATGAGCAGGGTAAAGATCCAGCGGCGATCAAGGCTCAGCCGTGGGATGAGTCAGTCAAGGGAATAGCAAACTATCCGAGTATCTTGATTAAGCTTGCTTCGGATATCGATTGGACCCTCACCCTTGGCTCAGCCTTTATCAATCAGAACGAGGAGCTGCGGAGGGCGATCCAGACGATGCGAGCCCGCGCAAAGCAGGTTGGTAATCTCAAGGAGTCTGAGCAGCAACATGTCATTGAGGAGCGTTCAACAAATAACACAACGGTTATCAGGATTGAATCAGCTGATCCGCAGGTTGTATACGTTCCTGCCACGACAAGTACAGTAGTGTACGAGAAGCCGGTCGATACGTCATCGTCATGGTTAGTTCCCCTTGCATCTTTTGGGGCAGGGATGGCGTTAGGATACGCACTAGGTGATCACAGCGATGATCACTATTATTATGGAGGTGGCTTGTATGGTCCTGGATTTTGGTACGGTGGTCCAGCGGTTAACAATTGGGTGGATTATCGTCGCGACCGTTGGGATGACGCCTACGATTTTGCTCGGGATAGGCAGGATTGGCGTCAGGGTAACCGCGATGATTGGCGAGAGTACCGGCAGGATCTCGGACGGAAGCAGCAGGCATGGAGACAGGAGCGACAAGCTCAAGGCAGCTCCTGGACCCCTGAAAAGCGAGCGGAGGCACGCTCTCGAATCGATCAGGCTCGTACAAGTGGGAGTTTTGCTGAGCGGTCTGGAAACATCCAACGCCAGGAGATGAATCAGCGCCTTCAACAGGCCCGTGCCAATCCAGAGATGTATCAGCGTGCCAGCCAGCTACGTAACAATCCCGCTGTTCAACAGAGAGCGCAGGGGGGGTATGCGAACCTAGCGCAGAGGCGCGAGGCGGGTGGATACAGCTCTGGGGGCGCATTAGCTGGTATGAACAGAGGTCAGGGTGCTGTTAATCGAGCATCTGCCCGCGGCATGGTGAGTCGCGGCAGCGCTGGTGGTTTTAGCCGCGGGGGTGGTGGTTTTCACCGACGATAGTCGACTGCCTCCTTACTGTCCCACGTCAACGTGATTCGTCAGCGTTAGCCATTAAATCACGGCGGAGCCTAACGCGCTTTACCTGACTTCGCGCATCGTAATCCGATATGCGACATACCGGTATCCGGAGGGGTGCCTCTGCGCGCGGAGGGACGGTAGCTTTCGCAATAACTAATGTGACAAAGAAAGGAGCCGCCTTTTGTTACTCGCTCCTCTTGCCTCGGGTTACTTGGATTCCAGCCCGCGCTTGGTCCTTCGGGGTTATGGCAGCTCGGCTCGTGTGCGCGTTTGGAATAGGTATCGGGACGATACCAGTCGCTGCACCATTGCCAGACATTACCTACCATGTCGTAGAGTCCGTAGCCGTTTGGGGGAAATGATCGTACCGGAGCTGTGCCTATGAATCCGTCTAGAGCGGTGTTGCGATATGGAAAATCGCCCTGCCATGTATTGGCCATGAACTTACCCTTGATGGTGTCGGTGTCGCCCCATGGAAACTTCTTCGATTCGAGCCCGCCGCGCGCAGCAAACTCCCATTCCGCCTCGGTTGGTAGTCTTTTTCCGGCCCATTGTGCGAATGCCATTGCATCGAACCACGACACCTGAACGACAGGGTGATTCATACGAGCAGTGATAGAGCTTTCGGGGCCCTCCGGGTGTCGCCAGTTGGCACCCGGAACCCAGCGCCAGAAGTTTCGCATGTCGCTGCGGTCCACCGGCCCTTCCGAAGGGGTAAAAACCATGGAGCCAGCAACGAGTACGGAGTCAGCGGGCTTTTGAGCCCCGGGCGGGAGCTGCCTCTCGAGCTCCTCCCACGAAGGGGATCGCTCGGCAGTGGTGACGTAGCCGGTTGCTTTGATAAACTTCTCGAATTCGGCGTTAGTGACGGTGTGCTCGTCGAGCCAGAATCCGTCTACTTGAACGCGATGCGGTGGGCCTTCATTGAGTCGACCGCTGTCGTCCTTGCTGCCCATCGTGAAGCTGCCACCTGCTATCCAGATCATACCTGGAGGTGACGAAGTGTGGACCTTCTTGTTCCTCTGCTGAGCATCGGCAAGCAAAGCTAAGGAGAGTACGATCGCTGCCGCAACGCACCATGCAGAGATACGCGGTACCATACGATACGGTGGCTTAGAACCTGAAAACCAAGCCAAGTAATGGCCCCTGGGTGATCGTGTCATACTCAAAAAACGAACGGGTTCCACGTGATCCTGTTTGATAGTCGACTCCGAGCGCTTTGTACAGCAACGCCACAGAGGTCGAGCCGCTCACATCCCACAAAATACCGGCTTGAGCGCACCAGGTGAAGTCAGATGCTGCACCGAATCCACCAACATCGCCTTGCAGGAGGAGTCTCAACGACTCACGTACGCGCGGAGCCCAGCGTACACCGATAACGGGATCTACCCAACCTTCATCACGGCTGTAGCTTCGGCTACCGATCGGAGTGTTTGCGTCGAGATCGAGCTTGATATCCCACCAACGCACACCACCGTATAGGTCAACTGTCCCTCCCTCATACTCAAAGCGGCGGGACGCAAAGCCCTCCAGGATCCCCTGGAATACGCCGGTATCGATATTCGTATAGCCGCGCGGACCTGAGAAATCCTTACTGAGATCCATGAAGGCATAGTTTAAAATAACACCGTATCCGCTGGAGTGCCGCGCTTCGAGTTGTATCATCGCGCCGAGTTCAAGGGTGCTCAAGATGTCAGAGCCCGATACGTCGACGTCAGCTCCGTCTATCCTACCGAGCGAAGCATCTCCAGTGATGCTCGGCACGAGAAGGTATGGAGCAACGACGAAATCCCAATCCTCGGCAACACTGCTTATCGGGGTTACAAGGGTCGTAAAGGCTGCAATGACTATGGCTATACGGATAGGCATCTGATCGACCTCACACAGCAAACGTTTGGCGCGCAGGAAATGCGGTGAGGCTCACCATACGCAAGCTTAGAGAGGCGATGCAAGTTAATACTACTCACAGCCGAGCACATTTCGTAAAAGGCGAGGGCTGCTAGCCAGCTTCAAGGGCATTTAGCTGAATGCGCCACAAAGGGGTTGCATTATACTGTGCAAGTAGACGAATATCCCGGCTGTTAGAGGCATATCAGGCCAAGTCTCACGTAACGGCACTGTCCGCGAAACCGCGATTGCTCGTTTCGGGAAGGTACATGTGCGGTGAGTTTAAAAAGGATAAGAGGAGAGATTCTATGAAGCTCAAGCACCTCACGCTCGGCTTAGTGACCGTCACCTTGTTGTTAGCAGGGGTGTGCCCTGAAGGGGCTCTCGCTCAGGGGAAAGGCAAGAGGCCGAACATCCTCGTGATATGGGGGGATGATGTAGGGCAGTTTAATGTCGGCGCCTACAATATGGGGATGATGGGATATAAGACTCCCAACATCGATAGGATCGCCAAAGAAGGAGCTGTATTCACAGACTGGTATGGTCAGCAGAGCTGCACGGCAGGACGTGCTGCGTTTATCACGGGACAATCACCGATCCGTACCGGTCTTACAAAGGTCGGTCTTCCGGGTGCTCCGGAGGGAATGAAGAAAGAGGATCCAACGATCGCCACCCTCCTTAAGGCACAGGGGTATGTGACGGGGCAGTTCGGAAAGAATCATCTCGGTGATCGCGATGATATGCTACCAACGGTGCACGGTTTTGATGAGTTTTTCGGAAATCTCTACCATCTAAACGCCGAGGAGGAGCCCGAGCACCCGGACTATCCAAAGAATCCTGAGTTCAAGAAGCGGTTTGGACCTCGCGGTGTGATGCATAGCTTCGCAGATGGTCGGATCGAAGATACTGGACCACTCACGAAGAAGCGCATGGAGACCATCGATGAGGAGGTCAGTGCTAAGACCTTTGATTTCATGCAGCGTGCTGTGAAGGACGACAAGCCGTTCTTTGTTTGGTGGAACTCAACAAAGATGCACATCTTTACGCATCTCAAGGAGGGGGTTTCGGGTAAAACAGGTCTTGGGATCTATGCTGATGGTATGGTGGAGCATGATCGGCAGGTAGGCGAGCTGCTCGCTAAGCTCAAGGAGTTGGGAATCGAAGAGAACACCATAGTTATGTACTCAACTGATAACGGTGCCGAGGCTTTTACCTGGCCAGACGGCGGTACAACGATGTTTCGTGGTGAAAAGAACACGCAGTGGGAAGGGGGATATAGGGTCCCGTGCGCTATCAGGTGGCCAGGGGTAATAAAGGCTGGCACCGTAGTAAACGATATCGGTGCGCACGAGGATATGTTGCCAACTTTGCTTGCAGCGGCTGGTGACCAGTCAGCAAAGGAGGAGCTACTCAAGGGACGAAAGATTGGAGCAAGGACCTACAAGGTACACATCGATGGGTATAACCTCCTTCCAGCGCTACAGGGAGGTGAGGCGTGGCCTCGCAAGGATTTCATATACTTTACTGACGACGGGAACGTAGCTGCCTTGCGCTATGAAAACTGGAAGATAACCTTCCTCCGTCAGAATGCGCACGGCATGCATGTATGGCTTGAGCCCTTCGAGCAGCTGCGTGCCCCTATGATTACCAATTTGCGCATGGACCCTTTCGAGTTGGCCCATGAGATCGGCATGGACTACCAACGTTGGTTCCTCGAACATATGTTCGTGATCGCGCCAGCTGGGGCATACGTCGGCAAGTGGCTTCAGAGCTTTAAAGAGTTTCCGCCACGTCAAAAGCCAGGAAGCTTTAACCTTGATCGAGTAATGGAGGCTCTCACCTCCCCAGCGGCGACAGCTTCTGGGGCATAGGGTCTCTCATTCCTTTTTGTCATTAGGAGTCTATTATGAACAGTCGGTCTAGATGTGGTTTTTGGGTGGCAGCGTTGTTAGCCGGGATTACCTGGGCGAGTGGTGTTTCGGTTGCATCGGCTGGACCTGTGCGCGATGCGATGAAGGACGCAGCAGGGTTTGTAGGTGATACCGTTTCGGATACAGCGAAGTCTGTCGGAAAAACGGTGGGCGATGTCACTGACCGTATCACAGGCGATGTGAACTACGCCGATGTTCGTAGAGAGCTCGACTCGACAGAGCAAGGCACACTGAAGCGCCTATTCAGCGCCGTACCCCAAGCTAAGACCCTCTTTGAGAGGTCGTATGGTTATGCAGTATTTGATAATCGGAAGTCTGCGTTCCTTCTGGCGATAGGGTCGGGAGCCGGTGTGGCAGTTGAGAAGGGAACGGGCAGCCGATTCTACATGAGGATGCGGTCCCTCGGAGCGAACGTCGGCGCAGGCGTGCAGTTTTACCAGTCGGTATTTCTCTTTGAAACAGAGAGTGCGTTTAGATCTTTTATTACGTCAGGTTGGGAAGCCACAACCGCTGCAGATGCAGCCTTCGGAAAGGCAGCAGCAGCGGCTGAGGTCAAATTCAACGGCGGGATGGCTTTTTACCACTTGGCTGAGTCCGGAGCGCTCGTAAGCGCGAGTATAGCGGGCACAAAGTACTGGGTCTCTGACGATCTCAATAAGAAGGGGTGAGGAACGCTAGGGAGCCTCTGAATAAGTTTCAGTGTTTTCTGGTAACCGTTCTACCAACCCGATAAGCCGTAGGCTTTTTGATGATACTCCTGGATCAATGTATGATCAAAAAATCTTCTGCTTAGGGGGTGGTTTGAACGGTTCCAACGCCGCTTCTAACCGCCTAGGGCGATGATAGAATTGGAAAATTAATCGGTTTTCTTATCCGTCTGTACTTTTTTAGTGCGTGCCTTCGCCTTTCTAGCCACCATTCCTGCCCTCTTTGCGATGAGTAACTTCTCGAGGTCGAGAAGATCCTGAGGACGCGCTGTGGCCCGCTTGATTCGGATTAGATCCTCGAGCGAGATGAAGTTTGCCTTCACTCCCTTAAAGAGTATCGAGCAACGTCTCTTAAAGCTTGCGTCAAACTTTGCTCCCTTCACCCTAGTGAGTATGTCAACACGGTTAGGTTCGAGGCCGAAAATGAACACCGTCCCAGGAGTCGCAAGATCATCCTGGGTGATGGAGTTAGCAGGAGCACCGAATTCCTGGAGGGCTTTAAAAAGACGCGCGGCGTTCCTCTCTGTTGGCTCAACCCACAGGTCAACGTCCTTCGTATACCTCGGCTCGGAGTGAAGGATAACTGCCTGACCTCCGATGATAAGGTAGCGAACCTTAAGGTCGTTTAATAACTGCAATAGTTCGATTAAATCGGAGTTCATCTAAGCTCCTCCCCTTGAGCTCCCAGACATGCTCAACCATTTTCCACCCCTCTTCGAGCCTCTGCGCTGGAGTCAACTCACCGAATGACTCGCGGTAGATCCTCGCCTCATCGAGATCTTCGAGAGTCCCTTTAAAGATGAGCTTTATCCCTCTTTGACGATTCTTCTTCATAGTGTGTGCGGCGTGTGCGCTAGCATCATATTTCAGCCACGTGAGTTCCTGCTCTTTCAATATTATCCAGCGCTGCATGGCAGCACAAGTTCACAACTACCTTTTCGGTTTGACCGCCGCGGTTTCGCCGATGCTCTCATCCCTTTTAATCGGAACAAAGGTGATCTTGTTGCGTCACGCGAGAAGAAAAGTTGGGGTGTACCAGCCACGGGGCGAGTGCTCAAAGGGCAAAGTTTGGATCTGTATCATCGTTATTGTTGGCGGTGGACATGTCAGCCAGCAAATTCCACACCTCTGGAGCACCCCAACTCTCGCTGAGAACATCATTTCCCGATCGCATAAGGATCTTTGGGTTTACGCCAAGGTGCAATATCAAGGAATCTTGAAGAACGTCTGCCAGCTCTTAGCCTATCTGCTCTGGAGGGTGTCACCGCTACGTAGCACACAATTTAACGCTACAAGCTTAGTGTACCTACAACCCGTAAAACGAGGACTTTTTCGGAGATCAAGAGCAAGGCAGGCGATTCCAGCAAACCCTTCAGGAGACTGAGAGCGTGTATCGTTTCAATCCCTTTTCGCCGGAGCCTCCACTAACGTGCCGTTTGCTACCTGAAAGACCCTTTCCCGGCGTGTGACCGAACGGTTTGCTTCGATCCGTGTTGCTCCTAGGACACCGTCGAATGAGAATGCCGGCAGTTTTTCAAGTAGCGTAGTCTGCGTTACGGATCGTCCTTGTCGCAGGATCTCCCCCGCCATTTCATCAACTAACATCACAGCATCATACGCGAGCGCTGCGTATCCGAGGTTAGTTCCGGAGATCCTGGTTTCACCAAATACCCCCTCGAATCCCCGCCTAAATTTCGAGTCCTCGAACCAGATCTGAGTCACGTACACACCCTCTGCGGCATTCTTGAGAGACTCTATGTCTGTGTCTATGAACCCATCTGCTGTCAGCAGATCGCCCTTGAACATGAGGTTTTTAGCCTGCTTAATCGCTGAACGGAGTCCGATGCCGTAGAGCGGAAGATAGAGCCCGTCCATCGATTGCGAGCGAACGCGTGTCAGGATCGTTCTAAAATCATTCGTGTCCCCCTGTACCTGCTCATGCAGGACGATACTACCTCCCAGGGACTCAAATCGGCTTTTGAATGCCTGTGTGACAACCTCGGACCATTCGTCGTGGAAGCTAATGATACCAACTCGTTTGTGATGTAACTCCTGGCGAGCAAAGCTGGCCATGTCTTCCCCAGCAAGCTCTGTTCCGAATCCGAAGCCAAAGATCTTTTCGCTAAGCGCCTGCAAGGAGCGATTGCTATCCCACAATACGATGCAGGGAGTGTTCGAAGAGTCAAGAACCGATGAGAACGACGAGGCTGTAGACGCGTATGCATTGAAAATGATGCTAACACGATCGACTGTAGCCAGTTTTGTCGCTGAGTTTACCGCTCGGACACGATTGGCCGTTTGGTCGTCTTCGATAACTAGCGTGGCGGTAATATGTTTTGTCTTAGCTGCAGCCAACGTCATGCCCTGTTGCATCGCAGCACCAACCGAGGCAATAGACCCAGTCATCGGTAGGATGGCACCGATCTTCACTTGCGGTTTCTCCTGAGCGAAGGTTGAGCAGGTGGCGGCTATATAAAGAGACAGGAGTGAAAAGAGGATCGACGATAATATTTTCATCACGGCGAATCTCGGTATCTTTGTGATGTTTAAGTTTGAGAAAAGTTTATCTATGTACCAGTATAGCCTGATTCATAGTTACGCCAGTTTCTCTGATCATCTCAAGCGAGCGTTAATCACGCTGAAAAAAACTATCCCTGCCATGTGCACCATGATAATCTGAGCTAATGGCTTCACGCCTTTCGGGAAGCACCTTGTGACATTATACCTCTCATGTGCACATCGCGCTACCCTGTGGCGTCGGCGGAGGCTAGGATGGTTCGAAGGCGGCCTTAATAGTCTTGCTCACTGAACTACTTCGAATGTATCGCCTGCAATCCTTTTAACTACGATAGGAAATTGAAAATACTGTCCTGCTTTCGAGTCATGGACATATCGATACGGACCAGAAGCGATTCCGTCTCTCTGGGTTACCGACGCGAATCTCTTTATTACCTCATCTGCAGACATCCTGCCTTTATGGGCATTGAAGAGTTCTCCGAGTGTAAGTGCAAGCTCGTATGCTGGACCAGCAAACGTTAGCTGGCTCTCACTACGGAAGATGCTCCTGTAGCGTTTTAAAAACTCGTCTTTAATCAGTACGCTCGCAAAGATAGCGCCATTCATCGATCCGCTACTCGCTTGTACCTCACCGAGACTCTCAAAAAAATTGGTCCCGAAGGTCTGAGTGACTAGGCCCAGATTCCGAGCTTGCCGGTAGAAGCCCGAAATCTGACCCGCGAAGAGAAATACTCCGAGCGAGTCGAACGTATCTTTTCCCCTGGTGAGTTTAAGGATGCTTGTTCTTAAGTCGAGCTCTTTGTTCGGTAGCTGATCAATCACGACCATCGTTTGGCCTGACATCAAGTTGCGCTGGAGTGCCTCGCGTAGCTCCTCAAGGTATGGATGTTCAGCAAGTAGTAAGCCAATCCTTTTAACTCCATTCTTAAAAAGATATCGAGCCTGCGTCCGCATAAGTTCATCCGTGGTGTTCATAAACCGCAGGACATAGCGTTTACTACCCCCTATTGTTGGATCGAGACACAATCCGACCAGTGGTGTTTTCCGAGCCTCTGCGATTGGTGCAAGAGCTTTGCAGAACGAAACACCCCACGTGACAGTCAAATCCACCTGGCGTCCGTCGGTTAAACTTCTATAGGCGGAGATGGCTATCTTGGGATCGTAGGCAGCGTCTTCGTAGAAAAATTCGATATTACTGAACAGCTCAGGGCGATCGTTTCTGGCAAGCTCAAGGCAATTTTTAATTGCGAGAGTGAAGATACTTCTTGATGTCAGTTCCACTATTAAGAGCTTCGTCTAAAGCACGAAGTGCCTCAATCGTAGTAACGAGCGTGATGTCCCAGCTATTCATCGCTCCGTACTGAGACTGAAATTTCTGAACTAACTTTTTCCCGTCAGCTCTCAGTACATCGTCAAAGGATGGAAAGTCAGTGAAGATTATACCCTCCGCTTCGTCGTCCGTTATGAGCTTGCGAAGCGTGGGGCTCCCTGGGAAATAGGAGGCATAGATCTGCCAACCACATTTGAGCTGCTTAATGTGCTTAAGAATCGTCGCAAAAGACCTTTCTGAATTGCTGTTCAAGAAAAGCGCCTCGATCTTCTTCTCTTTCAGCCTCAAGAGAACCGACCGAAGGTCAGTATTCTCCGGTAAATAGCTCTCCGTATATATTGCAAGCTTGCCATCCGCAGCGTTCCTCACAAAAGCTCGAGTGAGATCCTGCGCATAATCGTCTTCTTCAGTTAAGACGCCAACACTCGAGTAGCGTGCTTTAATGTGATCAAGCAGCAAAGCAGCATTGCTTTCATCGCTTGGAGCTGATCGGAAAATATTAGTAAAACCGTTGGATAGCGTTGGTGAAGTTGCGATCGGCGCAAAGACAAGCACATTCGCACGATCATATACCGGGAGCGCTGACTTTACTGTGGCAGAGCAGTTGCCAAACACATACTTTACGTGGTCCACACTGATCAGTTTATGAGCAACCGCTACTGCATCCTTCCCTGTGCAATGATCGTCCTCGATAATGATCTGATACTTTTCGTTCGTCAGCTCTTTGTTTGCAAAAAGAAGCGCATTCCGTAGATCGGTTCCCCATGTAGCGCCATCGCCTGTCAAAGCAGTTGACAACCCGATCTTGATCTTATCGTCCGCAAGAGTTGGTGATGCTATGAGCAGAGTTGCTAGCAGAGCTAGGCGAAGGTGCCTCGACATGAAACATTTTCCAAGTATGCAGGAGGATGTAAGCCACCTACGTGACTCGAACACGTGACCCTCTCATTACGAATGAGATGCTCTACCAACTGAGCTAAGGTGGCGCAATGACCTGAATTGAAAGCAAAACGGTAACTTAGATTTCATCAATAATCAACCTGTTCGCCTCTGTGCCTAGCAGAGTCCGATAGCCACCCACACACGATGGAACTACTTACTTTTTGGGTGGTTTTAGAGGGGTTCCGAGGAAGGCTGCTGTATGGCACAGCGTGAATGTCACAAGGTAGATAATGAGTTCCGGGGCTTCGACGGGAAGCTCCAGTAGGATCCGGATGATTGGTATCGCGGCGGCTACGAGGGCTAGCAATCGAGTTAGCGGTACCCATGAGGGCAGGAGCTTAAGATCTTTGAGGTGTGGGAGGATATCTCCAGAGAGGTGTCTCAGATCGATGGCACGAACCACGTCGTTCGGGTGTACATCGAATGCTCCACCGGGCACGGTAATGTGCGAATGACGGAAGAAGTGCCGCAGCTTGAGCAGTGCTCGTACGGGGAAGAGTTGGCGCTTGAGGCATGACTCCGAGACTCGGATTAAGATGCAGTACGTGCCTGACTGTATACCGCTCCAGATGCGCACCACTTCACTCCATCCGATGAGGCCACTCTCGATCGTTGAAATACCGCGACGATCGATACAGAGGACAGGCGAGTGAGTTATGATAATCAGCATATTTCCGACTAACCACCGGAGAGCGAAGAAGCTTATAGCACACCCTAAAGCGATCTTTTCGCGTCCCGGGTTTGTGCTCGCAAACGAGAGCCAAAGACCAAGACAGGCTATTGCGAGGGAGCCGATGATTCGACAGAGAGATGCCGAAAGTTTTTGATAGACCAGGAATGGTGCTGGGACAAAGGTAGTAGCTGGGTCAACTGCATTGAATGTCTGTCGCCAAGTAGGGTCTGCCGCTGGACCCCCTGGTTGTTGGGGTGGTCGTTGCTGAGGGGGGGGCGTTGGCGCGGGCTTCCTAAGCCTCCGCTTGGGGTCCTTGTAGTCCTTACGGAGCGTTTCGAGGGCGGCGTTGAGTAGGCGCGTTTGTTCCTCGGCACGCTTGCGCAACCGTTCATCACTTTGAAAGCGATCGGGGTGCCAGACTCGGACGAGATCCTTATAGGCAACGTTGATCTCCTCCCAAGAGGCCCCGTCTGCTAACCCAAGAATATCGAGGGACTCCTCTAGAGATTCCATAGTATTGATATTACTGAATCTCCTGCCAACGTCACGCAGCGGTGACCCGTGGGATTGTCTTGCGGTGTTAACTCATCACATGATAACCTTGTGTGGAGTAAATGCTATGCGAACCTAGGATATAGTATGCCTAACGAAATTCTGCAGAGACTACGTGGGGAATATACGACAGCGGTCTTGGGGGCAGATAGTGAGAAAGCTGCCCGCGTGATAGACCAGGGGCTTGCCGGTGGCATCGTACCATCAAGGCTGTACCTGGATGTTCTGATGCCTTCTCAGGTTGAAATAGGGGCTCGCTGGCATCGAGGTGAGATATCGATCCCGGAGGAGCACATTGCGACTCAGATTACGTTGCGTCAGATGGGGCGGCTACGCGGGATGCTCAAGACCCGACTAAAACTGGGTCTTAAGGCCTTGGTGTGTTCAGTTGAAGGTGATCAACACTTCATCGGCGCTCAGGCGGTTGCTGACTTCCTAGTGGTCGACGGCTGGGAGGTAGATTTCTTGGGAGCGGATATACCGACTGACCATCTGGTTCCGTTCACCAAGGCAAAGGGATGTCACCTTGTGTGCATCTCGGTGTCGCTGCCCGGACTCATACCAGTAGCTCAGAAGCTCATAGACGAGCTGCGAAAGATACCTGCTAGGCCCAAAATAATAGTCGGAGGCGCAGCCTTTATAACCAATCTGGACCTCGTAAAGGAGATCAATGCTGATGGTTTTGCACGCGATCCTCACGAGGCGGTGAATCTTGCTCGGCACCTCTGCGGTGTGCTTGACGCCGAAAACGCCTTGGCAGTTTTCCTTCGCAAGCTTGGGCACTCGGTTCATGAACACAGAAAACTCAAAGAGATGAGCCAACAGGAGCTGGCCCAAGCTTCTGATCTGGATCGGGCGTACATCAGCGCAGTAGAGCACGGTAAGCAGAACATCAGCATCGGAGCGATCTCGAAATTAGCGAGGGCGCTGGAGGTGTCTATCGAGGAACTCCTCATGGGTTCGGATTATCGCTAAGGAAGTGAGGCGAAATAACGCATAGGCGTTATTTAGTCAGGAGTGATGCTGAATTTCAGTCGGAAACATGCTGGACTCGCTGCCTTTGTACCGAGCTTACTCGGGAGCCCCAAGAAATAAGTTCCTTCAGGTCTACTTACTCGTGTGGAGCTGTCATTTTTTGCAAAAGAATTGCCACTGTCTCCATGAACCATACAGCTCCATTGTGAGGGGGATGTCTTTATTACAATCACCGATCGCCACGGAGTATGGAGTCGGCAGTTTGTCCGGAGCAATTCTCACTTCAAAGAGCGCCTTGGGATTGATGAAATATCGGAATTGCTCGTGCACGTGACCAAAAGAAAAAGCAGATGCAACGGCGTGGTTGGGAACAAAAATGCACATTGGATAGGTTAGGCTGACGGATTTGTTGGCTGTGGCTCTTGCTAAACCGGAGCTGAGGAGCCTTAGTTGGTCAAGGTTTTGTTCCGTATGAGAGGCTCTAAAGATGTGTATGCTTAGCGGAATGAAGCCCAGGAACCATACCAGGGCAAACGAGGCGGTGTATCGAACCATAGAGCTTGGGGGTGTTTCTCTTCCGTGGAGGGGACGAAAGAGCCGGGGGGATGTCAGCCCGAAACCTATTAGGCACACCAGTGGCACTATTACAAATATTAGGCGGTGAGGTGCGAGAGGGCCACTCGTAAGGACTCGATGGCTAAACCCTGAGACTACTATCCACAGAAAAAGTGATGAGGTAGCGACTCGCGAAATAGATTGAGTCTTTATAAGAATAAGAATGGCGAGGATAAGCAAGAAAAGGCCAGCTAAGCCAGCTGTAAAACCAACTGGAAGGACTGGGGCATGGAAGCCGGCAAATACTGGTTTATAGAATGCCTCAAGGAACCCGAGGTATTTCTCAAGGATCAGAGGCAGCGAAAGATCTGTGGCCATCGTTCCAGTTCTTGCAGAGATCATATGGCCAGCGAAGATCACCTGCGGGCTGCTGCTCACGAGCGCGCCGAGCGCTAGCCATGATGATTCCGAAAGAAAATCTCTAGTCGTAGTGCGAGAGGCTCCACTGAGGATCTGTGCTATTCCTCTCGAGACCCAGGCAACTAGCCAGGCAAGGGGAGCTGCCTGGTGAAACCATAGAGAAAAGCCGGCGATGAAACCCATTTCTGCGAGTTCGAGTCGAGAGTGCGCACCCAGCTGGCGTACGAGATACCAGATGCACGGGGCTACCAATACTGGAGTCATCGCAATCAGCAGTTCAGATCGGGCCTGAAACCATATCAAAGGGTGAAGCAGATAGAGTGCTCCGCACACGAACCCTGTTGTTGCTCCAAGTAGAGAGCACGTAAGGGTGAAGATTATTATCCCTCCAAGAAGGGTCACCATGACGCCAGGGAGTCGAACTCCTAGGACGTCAACGGGAAAGAGCCACGAGAACGGTAGTTGTAGCAAGGGAAGCAAGCGAGTCGAGCCGCCGTAATCTCCGATGGCGAACGGTTCCTGAATGATTCCGTGAATCATCTCTGTTGCTCGCAGGGGCGCGTCTCGTAGTCCATCGCCAAGGACCTCAAGCGGGATCTCCTCAAGTCTCCACAAATACAGCGGGCACGTGGTTGCAAGGAGGCAGATGAGCCCTAGAAGCCAATGCTTAAAATGTACCTCCTGTCGCACGGACAGGCGACGTAAAAGGTCGATATAGACTAGACCACCGGCCAATAAAAACAGAACAGCTAGTGTCCACGTCGCTGCCGGTATTCGTGCATCCGAAGGTAGGCAGTTGTATGCAGCAGTTGTATGCAGCAGTAACCAGCGAGATAGAGAAGGCCAGGAGTGGGAGGGCAGAGGATGCCCGCATGCGATACTTTGAAATACTCCGGGGCAAACGAGACAGTTTGGCGGTCAAAGCATCCTCGCTCGTGGCTACACACTCACGGTTTTTTCCCCACAACGACGGCGCTGTGAGGGGCGGGATACCCCTCGACGGTTAAGCTTGAGTCTTTCGGATCAAGGAAATCTGCCAAGCTTTCGTACGGGGCATGAACGGTCGTGCGCTGCTCCTGAGTGCTAATCGCTCCGAATCGATGGATTGTGAGCTCGTCGAACCCTGCTCGTTCCATGAAAGAGGCTAGGGCATCTGCGGTGGGGATACTCCACGCATTCCTCATCTTAGCGTAACGCTCTCGTGGAACAAGTAGGTAAGGTCCTTCACGATCGACCACTAGGCTTTCGAGGATTACTATACCACCCGGTTTCGTTGCCTCGTAGAGGGCGCGCACCGCTGTAAACGGATCGCGCTGGTGATATATAACACCCATGCACAGAATGAGGTCAAAAAAGCTCGGAAAAGCCCTGAGCTCTGCGAGGCCCGCAGGGATAAAGGCTAGATTATGGCGTGGACTCAGCATGTTGAGAAACGCAAACTGCAGCCAACAACGATCAATCGGATCAAGCCCCACCGCGATCTCTGGGGATAGCTCAAGTAGTTTAAAAAGGAAGAATCCGTTGCTGCTTCCAATGTCAGCTATCTTCTGACCTGGAGTGCGAGAAAGAAGGGGAGCGATACGTTTCCATTTGATATCAGACCTCCATTCGGAATCGATGTGGTAGCCAGCCACATCAAAAGGGCCCGTGCGCCACGGAATAAGCTCCTGTATGATCAGATCGACTTTCTGGCGGTCGAGCCCCTGATCAGCGGTGAACGACACCACGTCCTTATTGCTAATGAGAGATAGGTCTGAGGTACGTTGGTGGTTGAGGGCGCGCAGTAGTGCTCTACATTCCCGCCAATTGCTTCCCTGTCGGATCCGACTCAGGGCCTCTCGATGAACGCGAGCGATGCGGCTGGCGTCAAAATTCCCCTTATATCGTCGGAGGGGCGCTAGGGTGGCAGTTAAGGGTAGTGACGCCAGCATATAAGTAGGTGCGTACCATGGGTGCTCGGATCAAGCTAGAGAGACGAGGCAAATCTCTAAACTATCGATGGCGGCTGACCATTTTTAACCGGCTGCAGCCCCTCGGTCTCTCACTTCACACTTCCCTGCCACACCGTCCTCGGTTAGACTCTTTCTCGATGACGACCTTCACGGAAACCACGGCACATATAACGGTTTCGGTCGAGCCTACGCCCCTGACCGAGGACTCCCGACCGCATGACGGTCAGTTTGTATTCGCGTACACCGTCACTATCGAAAATCGATCGGATCAAAACGTACAGCTCATGGAGCGTCACTGGCTGATCGAGTCAGCTGACGAACAGATCGGAGAGGTTGTAGGGCCGGGGGTTATTGGGCTTCAGCCGATCGTGGAGCCCGGAAAGCATTTTCAGTATACGAGTAGTTGTGTCATTAAAGATCCGATCGGGGCGATGAAGGGCTCATATGTGTTTCGTCGACTCACTGGAGGGTTTTTCGTGGTCCAGATCCCTCGGTTTCGCCTCCTGTACCCTAATTCTTTCAACTAAGCCGGTGTTTAGGTATGCCCAAGGATTTCTTTGCTGTTTCCCGCACTACGAGTCTGCACACGGTTCCTGCCGGTTCGAAGATTCATGTGATCGGTGTGTGTGGTGTCGCTATGGCCCAACTCGCGGTTTCGCTCGCAGAGCGGGGCTACAGGGTGTCGGGTAGTGACAAGGAGTTCTATGAGCCGATGCGTACTCTCTTGGAGAGCTCGCCGGTCGAGACAAAAATGGGATACGCACCTGATCATGTACCTCTCGATGCGGCTTTAGTTGTTATCGGAAATTCCATTAGCTATGGAAATGCCGAGGTGGATGTTATCGAGCAGAACAACCTTCCGTACACGTGCTTTCCCAAGATCCTCCAAGAGGCGGCGATATCGGGCAAACACTCAATAGTAATCACCGGTACTCATGGCAAATCTACAACGACGGCGCTCATAGCTTCAATTTTGCTCAAGCATGAGACTGCCCCATCGTATTTTGTAGGTGGAATCGCGCAGTCTTTACCGCAAAGCCTTGCAGTAGGCACAGGTGCGTTCTCGGTTGTTGAGGGGGACGAATACGATAGCGCGTTCTTCGCTAAGGTTCCCAAGTTCTCTTTCTATACACCTGACACGGTAGTTGTGAACGCGATCGAATTTGATCACGCAGATATATATCCAAACGTTGAGGCGATAGAGCAGGAGTTTACCAAGTTGGTGATGGGGCTCGGTTCAGGGGGTACTGCGGTGTGCTGCATAGACTTTCCTCGAGTTAAACGCCTCGTTGCTGAGTGGGGTCGAGGCACCTCTGCTAGGATAGTCACTTTTGGGAGTGATTCAGATGCGGAGTATCGGATCATTTCGCGTAAGACAGACGGGTTGTCTCAGGAGGTGACCGTTCGTAACAAAGCCTTCGGGGAGCTGACGTTCTTTATCCCGATGGTGGGTGAATACAACGCACGCAACGCTCTGGCAGCTTTGATAGTCTCGACTATAGTGGACCTCGACCTCACCAAGACGCTTGAGTTTTTAGCAGCCTTTAAGTCGGTAAAACGTCGACAGGAAGTGCGCTCTCAGCGGGGGGGAGTGGTTTTGATTGAGGACTTTGCGCACCATCCGACTGCGGTAAAGCAGACCTTGCAGGCGGTGAGGGAGGCATTTCCAAGGGCGCGTATCACCGCTATCTTCGAACCGCGCTCAAATACGAGTAGGCGCAAGGTGTTTCAGGCTGACTACGTCGAAGCTTTTAAGCTTGCAGATCTAGCCATCCTCAAGGATGTCACGGCTCGCTCGATCGATCAGGGGTTGGAGTTAATTGATGTTCCAACACTGAGCAGCGACATCTCGAAAGCAGGGGTGATGAGCGTATGCCTCCCCGATATCAAGGCCATTCGGGAACGGCTCTGGAGCTCGGTGGAGTACTCCTCTCAAAGGGCTACTCCTGCCGAGGTTGTGGTGGTGATGTCGAATGGCTCTTTTGATGGACTCAACGAACTGCTCCAAGCTGATCTGGAGGCGCGTTAGGAGAACGAGATGAAGGACATGCGACGTAGAATCTCTGTGAGCTTGGGAATTAGTTTCTTTATCGCAGTGATGGGCTCTCTGTTGGCTTGTAACTCTGACGTTGTTGACCAGGCGAGGGACGCAATCGATATTGCTGATGGCGTGCCGCGCAAAGAGATCGATCGTACAAAGCTGGGAATTAATGCGTTCTTTAACCAGAGTAATTTTGGTTCGACCAGTGAACAGTATTCGGAGGTAACGAACACTCTAGGGATTAAGCACATTCGGATTCTCATGGCTTGGGATAATGCAGTACAAGCAGGCCCTGCATCCTTGCCTAATTTCTCTTTTTACGATTCGATACTCGGAAGCGTTCCGCGAGGAGTAGATGTCCTTGTTGTTCTGACGGGAGTGCCGACCTGGATGAGTGACCGGTCGACCTGGATCGCGGACAATCCTCGCACGACATTTGTCAATCGTTGGGTACAACCGACGGTCGCGCGCTACTCGAGTAACCCTCGGGTGATCGGTTTTCAGATATGGAACGAGCCTAACATGTTGGGTCGTTTTGATAATAGTCTGCTGCAGTTGGATACAAACCCAGCAAACTATGTCGAACTCTTGGCGCAGGCTCACGCTACTATAAAACAGCTCGCTCCCAATAAGTTGGTAGTGAATGCGGCAACGACGGCTATCAATCAAAACTTTCCTGAAACCCTCGATTACAATCGAGCCCTCAGAGATAACGGCATCCGTAATTTTATCGATGTTTTCGCGTTTCATTATTACGGACGGCAGTATGAAAATGTAGTCAGGAGCGGAGGAGTGGGTGATTTCTTGAGCTCTATGGGCAATCGACTCTGGGCTACTGAGTCTGGCGCTCAAGGTGTGACTCAGCAGCTCAAGTATGTCGAGCAAACGTGGCCATTTCTTTCTGAAAAGATACCTGCGATCGAGCGATTTTATTACTACCAGATGTATGAGTCCGGCGATCCTACCACCTCCTACGGCTTGAAGAACGGCTCGTCGGACCAGCCGGTATCGGATCTCTATGTCTGGCTTCGAGATGCTCAATAACGTAGCTTTTTTGAGAAAGCTAGACTCGCTAGGGTGCTGCCATCTCTTGTGTTCAATCCTTCTCCTTGTCCCATTGTGGTGGTGTGATTTTCCGCCTGGAATCGATCTTCCACAACATGCCAACCTCCTTTCGATAATCGCATCGTTCTTGTCAGGTGACTCAGAGTATCGATTTTTCTATGGCAGCAACATATTTACTCCCTATGTGACGACCTACCTCGTAGGAGGCTTGATCACCGGCATTGCAAATGCCGTCATAGCAATCAAAGTAATCCTCTCCATAACGGTCGTGGGGACGGCGCTATCGGTCGATTATTGGCTCAGTACGTGTAAACTTGATAGGCGCCTGGCGTTGTTCGCCTACCCTTTAGTCTTCGGTTTTCCCTTTCAGTGGGGGTTTTTGTCCTTCTGTTTTTCGATTCCTTTGATATTCCTCGTGCTCGGCTTGGCTCACTCATGGAGTTCTCCGCTCTCGGTTAAGCGCACTCTGATCATGAGTCTCCTACTGATCTTGCTGTTTATTACGCACCTCTGTTCCTTTATCTTTGCTATAGCCTGTATCGGCTTCATCTGTTTGCTAAGCCCTTGTAGGTTCGGCCTCTGCCTAACAACTGTTCCGAGCTTGACTCTTTTTCTGATATGGAAGCTTGCGACCTCCCGCTCCCTTACCATGGTGCATTCATGGGATGAATTTCCCGTTCTGAACAGGATAGGTCTCCTACTTGGAGGGTACTTCTCCGTAGAGCCTTCCTCGTTGGCTGTATGGGCGGGTTTAATCCTGACGGTTGGGATTCTTATCGCTGTGAGAGGCTCTCCGGCTATACGGCTATGCTCGAGTGTCCCTTTTTTTGTTGCTTCACTTCTGTTTTTTGTACTACCGGATACCGTAAGTGGTACATCTTTTATAGCCTCTCGTTACGTTGGTTTGGTGCACCTGCTTCTTCTCGGTCTCGTGGTGGCGCCTCCAAGTAAGAGGTACCTGTGGCGCATATGTATCTCGGCGGTATTTCTGATTGTGGTGTTTGACGTGCGGTTGTTGGGATTCAACTCAGAGATCGCTGGGTTAAAGGGTCTCGCAGGTCAGATGCCAACGATGGCTACCGTCTCTGGCCAGCCCCTTCTAAAAACTCCCGATAGCGCGTGGCTGGGAACGGGGCAATTGCGACATGTGGGAGCCTGGCTCACGAGTCTCTCAGGTGGCGTATATGAGAATGATTTTGCCCGGTATTTTCAGCTTCCCATTCAACGCCATGCTGATCTTCCCTGGGTTCGAACCACTAGTGCAACTGTGTTCAGAGGTTCCCTGCCCAAAGACGTTGCATCCACAGTACAACCGAATGGGGCAGTAAAGTACAAGCGAGAATCGGGGAATTGGCATCTCGTCATTTACGGAGCTCCGACGCCTATCTCAGGGCTTTCGGTCGTTCGATGGGGACAGGAATGGGGAGTTCTAAAGTCGAATAGATCCGTTCAGGACAAGGTTCTCTCAGTTGGGGGAGTAGCGTATCCGAAGGGCATAGGGAGCCATATTAATGGTTGGGTGCAGCTTTACGCCGAGGAATCAGATTGCACGGTCAAAGTTGGGTGTGGCATTGATGATGCATCGGGAGGAGTAAGCCACGTTAGGTGTTCAGTCGAAAAGGAAGACGGAGCGGTCGCATGGGCGTCACCGGTACAATCCTCGGGCGAGCTACCAACCTTTACTTCCGTCACTGTGCCGGCTGGGAAGAGCGTTTTTTTGGTTGGACGTCACGTTGCCAGACACGGAATCGACCACGGTCACTTAAACTGGCTACTATCAGAGTGTCAGGAAGGTGTGTTGCGTGAAGAGGGAGGCTCATAGACAGCGCACGTACGCCATCAGGCAAGGACTATATGAAGGGTATTGTGTAATTGATGGTGCAGAGTCTGAGGGAGTCGATGTGGTTTGTTGGATTGTAAATGGCTGAGCTGCGCAGATTGTATCATTTGATCCTAGCAGGATGTTTTGTGCTGATGTATCTGACCTTCTTCCCAGAGGTCCTTGCCGGTATCTTTAATAGCGAGCCCGACCCGCCTCAGGTTGTAGCACACACGCAGGCATGGGGAGAGCTACAGTTCAACAGATCGGTCTCTCAAACATCCATCACAATACAAGGCAGGAGATACTGGAAGGGGCTAGGAACTCATGCAAATTCCACGATACGGGTGCGGATACCTGAGTGGGCAAAGACCTTTATTGGTGCCTGCGGTATTGATGACCAAGGGCGTGAAAGAGGGGAGTTCAGATGTCTTGTTCGGAAAAATGGCAAGGTTGCGTGGGAGACTCCAGTCGTGTCTCAACGCACACCTTTGTATTCCTTTCGACTTCCAGTCTCCGCCCTTGACGCAGTAGAGCTCGTAGTTTTGGCTGGTGACAAGGGAATAGATTTTGCACATGCAAATTGGGTCGAGCTGACGTTTGAGGAGCGCTGAGTTCTGGTGACGAGGAGCTTTCTAAAGATCAGTGACATTATAGCTCTCGTGGCGGTCTTTCTGGCCGCGCTTGTATTCGTGCTTGCTCCGCCGACTAAAGCCACAGTGTCGGTTGAGTCCAAGCAAACGGTATCGAGCACACTAACTAGACAAAAAATCGCTCTACGTCTCCGGATAGCGACACCTGGAGATCCCTATCTGCGAATAACGCCAGCCTCTTGCGTATTTTCAGTCATAGCAGGGGGAAGCGTCGTGGACGACCCACAGATCCCTTTCTGCGAGGACCGAAGAGGCCGTACCTTATTTGTACCTGCTCTTACAAATGCAAAGGTGGTAGATCTTGAATTAGAGATTGCTAGGAATGGCTCCGATCGAGTGGATTGTACTGCTGAGCGCTCACCGTGGAAGGTGCTCAGTTTAGCTGTATTATTGCTGCTTGCCTGTGTCTTTGGTGCTCTTCGTGTTAGCGCAGGCATTTTCCGACTTGGGCAGCGATGCAAGGGTCTATGTGATCTCATCATATGTGCCGGCAGATCTGCGCTAGTTGTCATCCTAGGACTTTGGACGGCGCTTTTTTATCAGCAGGGCGGTAGTGGCGTCTACCTCGCTGGGGTGATGCTCTTTGATTGCTTCGTTATTTGGCTCCTCTTTCGAAAAGAAGGGCTCAAACAATCCTCGGTATATCCTCAGATCTCGCCAAATTCCGCGATGCGAGTGACGTTGTTTCAAGTAGCAGTGTCCGTTTGTGTGGTCCTAGGTTCAATTAGCTCAATTCGACACTACAACCTCGAGTCGCGTGCTTTTGATCTCGCGATACAGGAGAATGTCATATGGAATTCAATCAATGGAAATCCGTTTATATCGAGCGTTATGAACGGGATCCCTTACCTGGGTAATCATACTGTTTTTGCATATATCCTGTTGCTTCCGTTGTACTATCTCATACCCTCGACCTACACGTTGCTCTGGGTTCAAGCGATTGTAGTGGTTGCCACCGTGATGCCTCTCTTTCTGGTGGGTAGATATCTCCTCAAGAGCGAGTGTGCGGCGGCCCTGATTTGTATTTCTTTTCTCATTCATCCTGGGATCTTGGGTGCAGCTACGAATGATTTTCACGAACTTGCTCTGGCACCGTGCGCGCTAGCCTGGGTGGTTTTTGCTGTGGTGTTTCAGCGACCGCTGCTCCTTGCTGGCATGACATTGATCGCCTCGTGCATTAAGGAAGACATGTCTCTGAACCTCATGGTTCTGGGCGGCGGCTTGCTGTTTACGCGGCATGCTACGCATGGTGTCTACCTGCTCATCTGTGGAACGGTTTCTTACGTTTTGTGGCAGAATGTGGTTATTCCGACTTTTGCTGGGTTTGAATCGTCGTACACCTGGTATTTAACCAAAAGCCTCGGTACGGGTGTAGCTCCGTCAGAGGTTGTGCATAGGATATTAGCGGGTCCCTTCGGTCTTGTCGCTCCGTTAGTCGACCAGGATCGGATCTTTTTTCTTATACAAACGCTAGGCGCCTTTCTCTTCATTCCATGCCTTGCTTTACGAGGGGTAGCTATGACGAGCTATGGCCTTGCCCTTGTTCTCTTGAGCGGGCATCCACCTCTCTACACATTAGGATACCACTACATATTTCCGTGGCTCACCTTAGCTACATTTGCGTATCTGTTTGTGGCAGGGGATTTTCAAAGAGGCTGGTTACGAAACCTCAGTACGGTCGGGGTTTTTTCGGCTCATCTGGCCCTATTTGTGTTTTTCGGCCCGGTGTATCCTCGTGACCTCTTTCGCTATGGTCCCGTCGCAACAAAGAATCCATTTGTCTCAAGGACCGCTCCCGAACTTGTATCTGCCGCGGAGTGGGCAAAATCCGTCATACCCGGCGAGGCGTCGGTGGTAACAACAGAGACGCTCGCCGCGCATTTTTCAACCCGGGAGCGTGTAGTGGTTGGCAACCGTACGCGTAGCGCTGTCACCGAAACGTTCGACTATTGCCTCGGCGAGCGAATAAATGCAGCTACCTCATGTCGAGCAGTAGGGTGCTTGGGTGAAGAGGTCGCGGGCCCTTTTTCTGCCCTGCTAGTCTGTCGACAAAAGCTACCTTGAATATCGTGAGTGTGTGTGGGCATGTCAACAGCCCACTCTGTTCAAAGAAGCGAATGGGCTTTTCATCGATCTTCAGGGTGTGGAGAGATATCAACGATCTGTCGCATCGGATAGGTCGGTGAAGGGCAGGGAGGCTCTGGATTTTGAGGTCTCCCCGCCCCAGGTATTAATACCGGTAGTGTTCCGGCTTGAAGGGTCCCTGCTGCGATACGCTGAGGTATTCAGCTTGCTGCGGAGTTAATTGAGTGAGTTCTACCCCGAGCTTCTTAATGTGAAGGCGTGCAACCTTCTCATCGAGAATCTTCGGCAGAACGTAAACTCCAACGCCGTATTCACCACGCTTGGTATACAGCTCAATCTGCGCCAGCACCTGATTTGTAAAGGAGGTCGACATGACGAAGCTCGGGTGTCCAGTTGCGCATCCGAGGTTAACGAGGCGACCGCGTGCAAGAAGAACTATCGCACGACCATCCTTAAAGATGAACTTGTCTACCTGAGGCTTTATGTTCATCTCTTTTGTATTCGCCTCGAGCCACGCAACATCGATCTCGTTGTCGAAATGGCCGATGTTACAGAGAATAGCTTCATCCTTCATCAGGCTGAAGTGCTTCTCGTTCACCACATTTATGTTGCCGGTGGCGGTCACAAATATGTCTGCTTGTGGAGCAGCGGTCTCCATCGTGACGATCTGGTATCCTTCCATCGCCGCTTGGAGGGCACAGATCGGATCGATCTCAGTAATGAGAACTCGTGCACCGAGTGATTTCATGGAGTGCGCGCACCCTTTACCTACGTCGCCGTACCCAGCGATCACGACTACCTTGCCTGCAACCATCACGTCAGTAGCGCGCTTGATGCCGTCGGCTAACGATTCGCGGCAACCGTACAGATTGTCGAACTTAGACTTGGTGACTGAATCATTTACGTTGAAGGCAGGCACCTTCAGTGCTCCCACCTTCAACATCTCATACAAACGGTGAACGCCGGTGGTGGTCTCCTCCGATATTCCATAAATGTCATTGAGGAGGTCAGGGTACTTCTCGTGAATTACCTTTGTGAGGTCGCCGCCGTCATCGAGGATCATGTTCGGACCTTTGTCGCCGAAAAAGATCGTTTTCTCGATGCACCAGTCGTACTCCTCAAGTGTCTCGCCCTTCCAGGCGAAGACCGGGATGCCTGCTTTAGCAATAGCTGCGGCAGCGTGGTCCTGGGTGGAATAGATATTACAGCTGGACCAGCGAACCTCGGCACCGAGCTCCACAAGGGTCTCGATTAAAACCGCTGTCTGAATAGTCATGTGAAGACAGCCAGCAACGCGGGCACCTTTGAGGGGCTTCTGCTTGCCATATTCTTCACGGAGAGCCATCAATCCTGGCATCTCTTTTTCAGCTATCTCAATCTCTTTGCGCCCCCACTCTGCGAGGGAGATGTCGGCTACTTTGTAATCAATTAGGTCTGTTTTCATGCTCTTTAATGGTTTGTTTAACGTTGAGTGTCGAGGTAGCGAAACGAGCTGTTTGCTTACCTAACCGATTCGAAACCGGTTTCACAATGCCGTTACACATTAAGATGCGGTCTCGAGGCCGGAAGTCTACCTCAGGGGTGTTCAAGCAACAAGGGACAGGAGTAACTACCTAGTCTTCGTAGGGAAAATGCCGCAACTGGTCTCTGAGAGTTGCGGAGATAGAGAAGCCGTATAGAAACCTTCTGCAGAGCCTTACGAGTAGAGATCTAAGGGAAAAGAGAGGGAGACTCAAGGGTTGCCCCATGAGTCCCCCATCCCCACAACGCCCAAGAACCCAAATTAGTCTTTGGGTTCTCGCTTCTCTTCGCGTTTGATCGCCTCGTACACCTCTTGTCGATGCACTGGCACTTCCTCTGGTGCTTCGATCCCAAGACGGACCTTGTCACCACGAATGTCTATGATGGTGATGACTATGTTATCACCGATCATTATAGACTCGTCTCTATGCCTTGATAATACCAGCATACTACCCTCTCTTGCTGGCTAGAGTTCAGGTCTCGTCATCGGATACCACCTTGGTACCCTTCCGTTGCTCGACCCGGGCGGATTGAAAACCTAAGGCTTCCTATCTCCCCATATGTTGGACGATAGGCCGGGGGGAGATTAGCTAAAATCAGGATGTAAAGCCAAACTTTTCAGATTTTTTCTTTGGCCATCGTCCAGAGTCTCTCGAGCTCCTCTGAGGATAACCCCTGAAGAGCGGTGGGGCCGACAGAGGGCTCGACTAGCTGCTCCATGATGTTGAATCGGCTGATAAACTTAGTATTTGCAGCAGCCAAGGCGTCTTCAGCACTAAAGCCAAGATGTCTGCTGTACTGAGTAAGAGAAAAGAGAAGGTCTCCGAATTCTTCGCGGATTCTATCGGCAGTATCCTGCTCGAAACGGCCCTCTTTGTGCTGTTTGAGTAGATTCGCCATCTCAGTAAGAAATTCGTGCAACTCCTCGCTGACCTTGGATGCCACATCATCTGTGGACTTCCAGTCAAATCCGATCGCAGCGCAGCGCTCTCCGATCACGTGCGCTCGTTGCAGTGCAGGAACTGAGCGCGGGATGCCATCGAGGAGACCCCTTTTCGCTTTCTCGGCAGCAAGGCGCTCCTGCTCCTTGATTGCTTCCCAGTTTGCAAGTACCTCTTCTGTGCTCGATACCTTTAGCTCCCCGAAGACGTGTGGATGTCTGCGCACTAACTTACTCGCAATTCCGTTTGCCACTGATGCGAATGAGAAGCGGCGCTGTTCGGCTGCGATTTGAGAGAAGAGCGCGATGATCGAAAGTAGGTCGCCGAGCTCCTCGCAAAGCTCTTCATCTCCCTCGCCAAGTGCATCGATAACTTCATATCCCTCATCGAGTAGTAGAGGAGCTAGGGACTCAAAGGTCTGCTTTAGATCCCATGGGCAGCCCCCATGTGGATCTCGGAGCTTGCTCACTATCGACAGGAGTTTTTCCAGGGCTTCGCCAGCGCTGAGTTGGGAATTGACAGATTGTTCAGTGCTCATATCAGCTCCTCATATCCTTGCTCTCTAAGAGCAATCTGCCGAATAGTTGGTGCCATCAGGTCTGTTCGTCGCCCTGCACACGACCGCTCCAGTAGACGAGTTTTGAATCGAACTCACCGTTGAGTTCTCCGCGAGAAGTGAGCCGGTCTGAATGAGTGAAAGTCCCTGTCGTGTCCCGCTGACCTTTGAATTTATGAGCTCTAAGGTGCCATCAAGGACGGCAGCTCCTTGGGACGCGCCTTTGACGGAGGAGCCACTAATTCTGACAGTACCCCGGACAACAGAGATGCCGATACATCCGCCTGCTGCTTGAGCTGTGCACTCCCCTCCTTCGCCATCCGCCGAAAGAGTTGAGTTGTTGATAGACGTCTGTGATCGGTCTCCGACGGAGAGAAGTGCCTGGCTTGTGGTACTCGCCTGTCCAAGGAGTACCTCCGTTTGTTCGATGCGCAGGTCGCATCCATCGTTGAGGATACCGTACTGCTGTTCTCCTGGATTGACTCCAACGATTCGAACTCCTCGCACCGTAGCAGAGGCGGTATCTGAGGGTTGTGGGGCGGATCCTGCTGAGGCTGCACAGCGCAGCGATACGGAGGCATCGGTTGCTCCCTCGTTTTCTATTGAGGTCTGTTCGATTCGAGAGCCGTGCTCGAGGGAGATAAGTGCGGCCGACTGGTCGTTAAAGTCTGCGCCGCTGGACTTGCCAATTATAGTGCTTTGTAACGGCCCAAGGCCGACGATCGTTGTATAGCTTGGCACTATCACAGAGCTTGAGATGTGATGATCGCCCGCTTCGAGCTTGATGGTCCAGCGAGTATCTGGACCGCGCTGCTGTTGGTTCATGATACCGATGGCATCGTGAAGGGAAGGTATAGCTTCGGGCGACAGTCCTACCCAGAGAGAGCGGCTGTCGGGGTCCACCGTTGGGACAACAAAAGGTGCCTGCGCGGCTATCGCCGCTTCCGTTGGTTGAGGCGGCGGCTTCCAGTACAGCTTTGATGAGTCGCTCTGTAGGATGAGGTAGACGAGTACCGCCCCTACGAACGCTACCAGGGCGGCACGTTCAAGAAATATCTGCAGTCTCCTGTCTTTAATTGAGATTCCTGGGATTTTAAACTGGTCGCGAGTGGTATCAAGTGTCTGATTCAACCACTCATCTGTTTTCTGATAGGATGACAGTTTTTCGTGCTCAGTGTAGCACGTCTCGCAGAGCGCCTTATCCTCAAGGGCATGATTGGAACATTTGAGGCATTTCATGAGACAGCAGGCAGTTCTTGAAGTTTATTAAACGGTCGTATCAACTGAGATTGCTTTACACGTGGCAGATTAAAAGTGACGGCTTCCTTAGGGTAGTATCGCTGCTTCTTGGTGGTCGTCAAGCCGGAATTGCAGCCTAGTATACTGGCTGCTCTGAGCTGAATATGGCGTGTAATCGAGAACGAAAGCGCCTCCATACGACAGTCTGGGCTAGGGCACATACCTCGATGCGTGCAGCTCCCGCTTGCCGGAGGGTGTAAGTTGCGGCAGCAATAGTTGCACCCGTAGTGATAACGTCCTCTACGAGAAGGATCTTTCTGCCCGAGACGTCAGATATTGCATCGTGCCTAAAAAGCGTCTTGAGGCCGTGCAGACGTTGGCCATGTGTACGGAGCGCTTGCGGTAGTCGGACAGAGGAATGCTGTAAGATCTCTTGATACCTGCAGTTTCGCTGGCTTCGCGCGACGATGCGAGCTAACTCTGCGCACGGGTGAAAGAGCCTTTTGTGGTAGGTGATAGGCGACGACGGGATCGGTGTGATGATATCCCACTCGCGATGGGAAAAGATGTTGGGGAGGGACTCAGCCATCCAGGTGCCCGCTAGCCGGGTGAGTGTCAGGCTCGGTCGATATTTCATCGCACGGATAAGGTCGCGAGGCAGGCCGCTATATTCCCAGAGAAAGCGGATGCGATCGGCCAGTGGAGGAAACGCTGTACATGGAGGGCAGGGTGTTGTGTCCTGATTATCCCCGGTGTGTGGGCCGAAGCAGATTGGGCATCGACCAGTCTCAGTCAAATTTAGCAAGGGTCGTGAAGGTAAACACCTGCGACAGAGGTAGTGGAGTCTAAGGGGTCGACTGCACACCAGACATTCCTTGGGCAGTAGCAGCTCGAAGCTCCGCTGAATAGAGTAAAGGCATGACGATATCATGAGCTATCTATCGGCCGAGCTGCTCGAAAGTTGCTGGTGTCCTAAAACAAGCTCCTACCGGTCATTTCGGCGGGTTGTGGCAAATTCATCATTTTTAAGAGCGTGGGCGCCACATCACACAGGGCTCCATCTGGGCGCAGGAAAGATGCCTGCTCGCAACCGACAACGATCACAGGAACGGGAAAAGTGGTGTGCGCGGTATGAGGCGTACCATCCTCATAGTTGATCATCTGCTCGGCGTTGCCATGGTCTGCGATAATCACCGCTTGCCCACCCGCCTGCTCGAGGGCGTTAAGGATCTGTCCGAGGCAGGTATCGGTTGTTTCCACGGCTTTAATCCCTGCAGCTAAGACACCGGTGTGTCCGACCATGTCACAGTTTGCAAAATTGACCACGATAAAATCGAAAGCACCGGAGCGGATTCCTTCGACAGTAGCCTCGGCTACACCGAGTGCACTCATCTCAGGCTTCTGATCGTACGTTTTGACGTCTCGTGGAGACGGGATGAGTGTGCGCTCCTCGCCACTATAAGCACGCTCCTCACCTCCGTTGAAAAAATAGGTCACATGTGGGTACTTCTCCGTTTCCGCTACTCTGAGCTGCTTCAGTCCAGCAGCTGAGACTACTTCACCGATGTGGTTTCGAATCTCCACCTGAGCGAAAAGAGATGGGAGGTGAAACGTATGGTCGTAGTCAGTGAAGCACAGAACCCTCTCCGGTAATGGGAGTGAAGCTCCGCGGTAGATGCCAGTGAAATCCGGTATGCACAACGCAGCGACGATCTCTCGCATGCGGTCCTCTCTGAAGTTAAAGAACAGATACGCATCGGTGGCTTCGGCCTGGTAAGAGGCAGACACGGCCGGCTCAAGAAATTCATCAGTTACGCCGAGCTCGTATGATCGTTCGACGTGTCCAAGGAGGTCATCTGTTACTACTCCTTTTCCCAGCGCAATCGCATCGTAAGCCACCTGAACTCTTTCCCAACGCTTATCACGGTCCATGGCGTAAAATCGACCACAGACGGAGCCGATAGAGCATCGAGGGTAATTCTTGACCTTGGCCATGAGCTGAGTGAGATCCTTATGAAAGGAGGTAGGAGATACGTCACGCCCATCGCTAATCAGGTGAAGCACGATCTGAGAGTGCGTAATATCCTGGTTCAACCGAGCGAGTAGGAGTTGGAGGTGTTCAGCATGAGAGTGAACCCCACCGGTGCTGTAGAGTCCTATGACATGGATCCTCTTGGAGCTCGCGGTTGCCCTCAAAAAGTTCTGGTACTCTTTGGACTCGTGCAGAAAGGGGCCCGAGAGGGCTCTGCTGATTCGGAGCAACCACTGCGCTACTTCGCGGCCCGCACCTAGATTGAGATGGCCAACCTCAGAGTTTCCCATCTGACCAGCGGGTAGCCCCACTCGCTCGCCATATGTGACCAACGTAGCATGAGGGCACGTTGCAATCAGTCGATCGTACGTCGGTTTTTTGGCTTGATGAATCGCGTTACCTTCGGGATTGGGGTTCAGCCCGAAGCCATCAAGTATGCAGAGGAGGGTGGGTTTCTTCATTCGTATTCTCTAGCGATCAAGGGGTTAATGTTCTTGTTTCTGTTAAGGCGTGGAGAGGGTTGGGGAGGGCTCTGCTTTCTTGAAGGCTGTGCGTGCCGGGTGTTCCTCGATCACAGGAACACGTGCTGTGGCGAGCTCTTGCCATAGGGAGCCGGTCTCATTGATTCGACCGAGACGCGATAGGCAGAGGCCTTTCAGCGTCGTGGCCGCCCCGCTAAGATCGCCGGTTATTGATACCCCCTCACGTTCCGCAAGAGTTGGAAGGTTTTCAATTGTGGTGAGTGCCTCGTCATGTTTGTGAAGGGCGATCAGGGTGCGGCATAGTACGAGCTCGGCCTTGAGCCGAGCAACCCCAGCGCCAGCCCGTGCAGCGCTACGGCCGGCAGCTAATGCACGCTCTGCTCGTTTGGCAAAATCCCCCGGAGCCTTTGTAATCCACAGATCAACGACCTGTAGCCACTTCTCAGGGTCGTCCCCAGAAGCCTTTGCCGCTTTTACGAGGAGCTCTGCAGCCTCTTCGAAACGACCCGCCTTGATCTCGATCGCTCCGAGACGCTCAAGGGCTTCAACGCATCCTGGGTGTCTCTTGATGAATCCCGCCAGCCCCTCTCGCAGCGCAGTATCCGTATTTGACTGTTTCAAGAGAAGCGCCAGAAGAAGGCGCGTCTTGATACGTTGGCTGTCTGCATCGGCGTAACTGGCACGCTCTATCTCCTCATGGTATTCGAGAGCGTCTTCAATTCGGTTCATCTGCTCGGAAAGGTCGCGGGCCCGTTCGAGGGCTCGCTTGCTGGGGAAGTTCGACACGATGAGTGCGATGTTGTCTCGAGCGGCTGTAAAGTTGCCGAGGTTCTGATTGAGCTCGGCGGCTTTGAAAAGTATCTCCGCGTTGGAGCGTTTTTCTGCTCTGAGCAGATCGAGGATTCTTAGAGCTTCTCGCGCATCGCCGAGCGCGTTTAGACAACTGGCGAGCTCAACCTTGGCGATCACGTTGTCGGCATCTTTCCGAAGGACCTGTTCCCATACGTTACGAGCTGCGTTCCACTCGTGCGCGGCCATCAGATCCCTGGCCTTCACGAAGAGTTCGAAGAACGCCTGCCGAGTTCTTTCCTGGCTTCGCAGGGCACGTTCTCGCATGTACCCTTTGAGCCCGAAGAACATGGCCACTAGAGATGCCGCGATACATCCGGCCGCGAAGATACCCAGATAAAGCACTCCAGCGTTTGTGGTGATCTGGAGGGCTGGGCCGAGGTATAGAGTGGCTATGTCCGAGTTGGCTAGCGTGAGATATAGGATTCCTATGGTAACCAACGCCAAGATGATGAATCGATTGAACTGTCGAAGCATAGCGACCTCCAGACTACAGCCTATAGCAAATAATTGACAGATACAGGTGGTTAAATTGTCTTCTGCACAGAAGTCCGTAGACATATTGTCGTCGGCTTTGGTGGGCTGCCGAACTAAGAAAGTTCCGAGGTGAGCCAGACAAGGGTTCCGTGTGCTGGTGAACGTGAGCCAAAATGCCCAAGGGATAAAGGTCTCCTTGTTTCACGAGCGTTTGTGCTAACGAGCACGTCTGCTTGTTGGCTTGCTGGTGAGACGACCAGTAGGTTTCTTACGAATCCCGAGGACCTGCCCGATACTTAAATCTGTCCGGTACTAGATGTTAGAGGCTGCTGCACCTTCTGGCTCGTCAACGTTGCGGGAGGTCGAATGAGAGCCGAACGACCCAGCTCGACGAACGATTACCGGTGAATTGATGAGTAGGGTAGTTGTGTCTGCTAACCTGTGATACTTGATGTCGAAGCCTTCTTTGTCGATGACGAAGTATTTTTCGATAACCTTCACCATCTCCTCACGAAAACCCGCCATTTCCTCATTGGTGAGGCCGGTTCTGTCCTGCACGAGTACGAAGTGTAACCGACTCTTAGCGACCGCTTTGCTCTCGCTGTTATCCCCAAAGAGCTTTTTCTTGAGAGTGTTGAACACGTTTTAGAACTCCATTAGTGACCCAACTACGTTCGATTTGTTGACTTTATCCGCAAAGGGTAAGTTCGTACAGATAAAATCCGCTAAGTGCTGACGCCTAATTTGCGGGTAATGCGACCCCACAGCGAACCTCCAGAGAGGTCCGGGATAGGGATCGACTCGCCGCACACACGTCCAGCGATCCTGGTAAACGCTTGCCCTGCCTTCGATTTGGGGTTGTATGTCACGGGCTCGCCGCAGTTCGCTGCCACGATTATCTGCTCATCTCGTTCTATTACTCCCAAGATCTCGACACCGAGGATATCCTGAACATCTCTGACGGAGAGCATGTCTCCCCTGCGAACCATATCGAAATCAATGCGATTGATGATAAGCCGCGCCTCTATGCCCTTTGAGGAAAGTAGCCCTACGACTCGATCAGCGTCGCGGATGGCTGATACCTCCGGCGTGGTGACAACGATAGCCGAGTCGGCACCAGCACAGGCGTTGCGAAACCCTTGCTCTATGCCCGCGGGCGAATCCACAAGTATGTAATGGAATTCCCTTCGGAACTGGTCGAGGACGTAGCGCACTTCAGCCTCGTCGATGACGTCTTTGTCATCTGTCTGAGATGCAGGCAGGAGGAAGAGGTTGTTGGATTTCTTGGATTTAATTATCGCCTGAGACGGTTTGCATATCTTCTTGGCTACGTCGACTAAGTTGAAGACGATCCGATTCTCAAGCCCCAGTATCACGTCCAAATTCCGCAAGCCAATATCCGCATCGACTACAAGGGTACGTTGGCCACGTAGAGCAAGAGCAGCGCCCAGGCTTGCGGTGGTGGTCGTCTTTCCGACGCCCCCTTTACCAGAGGTGATTACTATTACCTCGCCTAGGTCCTTCTTGCCCCCTGTGCCGTTGCTGCGCGTATTCATTAATTACTCCCTTCTACGTACCCAGACAGTTCGAGATTGGTATGGTTCAACCACTATGGAGTTGCCGTCGACTCGCGCGATCTCTGGTCCATTACTGCGCGGCGAGCTATCGCTCCGGTCTCCTCCAGCCCCCCGAGATATTACGAGGCCTATGCGTAGCTGTGTAGGTTGGAGGTTAAGGGCAAAGATTACTCGACCACCCCCACTCTCATCGTAAGCTCCGGCGTGGGCGATTCCGCGCAGCGTCCCAAGGATCACGATATCGCCACCTGCGATTACCTCTGCCCCTGAATTCACGTCGCCAAAAATCACAACTGCATGCTCAGTTTCAATCTTTTGCCCAGACCGCAGAGTTCCGTATATAACCCGTGCATCCGGATCGTCCCACGGTGTGGACACTCCTCCGGCCGACCTAGTATCGAATCCCTCCATACCGTCGAAAAGGCTGACCGCCCTCTCCGAGGTCGGTGCTTCGTATCGAGAAGCCGTCGCACGAGCTGCTCCACCTACAACCGAAAGGTTTGGCGCAGGCTGATGAGGGGGAGGCGTCGAGGGAGGGGTTGATGGTGCTGCTTTTGGCGCCGTCGTTCTTAGTCGAGAGCTACGGACCGTGATAGAAAATTCGCTCGATACTAGATTGATAAGCTCTTGTATTGCCTCATCTTCCGGCTTTCGACCTACCCACTCGAACGCTACGTCATGTCCTGAGAGGAAGGATCGACGGGATTCCAGGAACTCCCGAACGGACGCGTTTAGGTCGGTTGTTGAAACCCTTCCGTCTATGCGTAACACGAGACCTTCAGCTGTTCCCCGGGCGGCGACTACGCTGTTCCGCTCGTCTCGCTCGCCTGTTTGAAGCTCCGTGGGTGCATTCACACCCGTCGAGGATGTCGAGGCGAGGGGCGAGGAGGATGTCCTAAGCGGATTGGCGGCCGTCTCCGCTTCTAAAAATCCGTCATCACTCTCGTTGAAGGGGTTGTCCATACTGCTCTGCTGCTCAAAGAGCTAAGGCGTTTTACATCGTTCTTGAAGACCCAACATTGTAGGTCTGCAGATCCGAAAAATCCAGAAGAAAGCACATTTATTCGGAGTAATCTTCCCAAACTGAATTACTTTAAGCGGCTTATAGCAAAGTGAGGGATCTCGCGTCAACAAACAAGTTTTGAGAATATGAAGTTCTTGCCTTGCTTTCTGATGAGAGCCTCACGATAGTTTCGGTATGTCGAATTCGCGATCAAGAGCCGATACGTTGCATTCGCGGCGCTGTGGAGACTTTATCAGTATGGGTTTCGGCAGCGGTGGTGTGGGTTCGGCACCTGGCACTGTCGGGAGTGCAGCAGCGGCCTTGGTGTGGTGCATCGTACATGCACTTCTGTTCACAAGCACGGTTTCTGTGCAGCTATTGTCTGTTGTTGTAGTGGCGGTAGTCGGAACACTCGCGATTAGGGAGAGTCTACGGCACCTTTCGGAGCAGGACCCAGGCTGGATCGTTATCGATGAGTGGGCAGGGATGTTTTTGACTTTGGTAGGTGCTAACCCAGCCTGTTTTTCGCAGGTGCTGGTCGCTTTTGCAGTGTTCCGAATCTTTGATATCTCGAAGGTGGGCCCCATTCGCACCGCGGAACGGCTGCCAGGGGCTGCGGGAGTCATGCTGGATGATCTGGTGGCTGGTGCTTTGGCATGGGTGGTGGTTCAGGGATTAATTCCTTTTGCCCATGGGTTAGGATTGCCCTGGGGAGGGCCAGGTTTGTGGGGAGGGTGAGGGTGCGAATCGAGAGGCGATTGCTGTCGAGCCTGGCTGTGAGCATGATGTTAGTTGCCCGTTTCGCGCGAGGCGCATCTTTGGGAGCACTGTTAACGGTGATTGCGGTGGTGCTTGTGGCATCGTTATCAGCGTGTTCGAGCGGCTACATCATGCGAGCGGCGTACGAACAGAGCAAAATATTGCTCGCACGGAGGCCAATAGAAAAGGTCATACAAGACCCTGATACACCACCTGAGCAGAAAGAGAAGCTTGCAGTAGTGTTGGATGCGAGGAGTTTTGCGACATCGCTGGGGCTAAACCCGGGTGGGTCATTCACCAAATACAGCGCAGTGGATAGAGATCCATTGGCATGGGTTCTCGTCGCCTCACGCCGTGATGCGTTTGCCCTGCGTTTGTGGTGGTTCCCTATCGTAGGATCAGTGCCGTACAAGGGGTTCTTTCAAAAAGATGATGCTTTAGCTGAGGCGCGTGAGCTCGAACAGCAGGGCTTTGAGACGTCAGTTCGTGGCACTGAGGCCTTCAGTACTTTGGGATGGTTCAACGATCCCGTGCTATCCACGACCCTTAAAAACTCACCGCTTAGGATAGTCAATACGGTCGTACATGAAAGTGTTCACTCAACCGTTTGGATTAAGGATAACGTCGCCTTCAATGAGAGCTTGGCCCATTTCGTTGGTACGCAAGGAGCTCTTGAGTATTATCAGGCGCACGAGAGTCGCTGCTTGGCCGAGCAGGGATCGTGTTCGGAGTTAACGGCCAGCCGCGTTGCTGCTGAAGCTGATAGGTCGTTTCAGTTCGAGCTGAGTGCGCTCATCGATGCACTAGTAGCTGGATTGGAGCGTTTGTACGGAGATCCCGCTCTTTCGTCCGCAGATAAGATCGTGCAGCGTACGGAGGTTTTTGACCGACTCATGGGCGTTTTCCGTCAGAGATATCCGAAATCTCAGATCCTCAAACAGATAAATAATGCTGAAATAGTGCAGCTCAGGCTCTATCTTACGGCCTTGCCCAGTTTTCAGCGTTTGTTCGAGCATGAACGGGGAGACTGGAAGAGCTTTATGGCTCGGATGAAGGAGATAGCTCGATTAATCGACGGTGGCTTAGAGAAAGACCCGTTTGAAGTTGTACGGAATATGGTAAGTGAAAGCAAATGACTACGTTCGCCGATAGAGTCCACGCATCGATCTTGAAGTCTCAGAGTGTGCTAGTCGCAGGATGCGACCCTGTGGTGGAAGCTCTTCCGAGCTTTATGCTTGAGGCGGCGGAGCGGCGTTCCGGATCCGACGAGGAGTTTGTCGAGCGATCGCTTGATATGTTCTGTGAGGTTTTCCTGGAGGCGGTGCAGGGTAGGGTAGCCGCAATTAAGCCCAACATAGCTTTTTTTGAGTGTTATGGGTTAGCTGGTCTCAACGTTTTCAAACGCCTGTGCGCGTTGATACGGTCCAAAGGTGTCCCGCTTATCATCGATGCTAAGCGTGGTGATATCGGCTCAACAGCGACTGCCTACAGCGCTGCGTACCTTGGTTCAGTTGCGGTGAGGGGGCGGAGGCTAACAGCCTTTGAGTGCGATGCGCTTACGATCAATCCGTTCCTTGGATTTGATACTTTAGAGCCTTTCCTGGCTGACTGTCATAGACACGAGAAGGGGGTGTTTGTGCTCCTTCGAACTTCCAATCCTGGAGCGAAGGATCTGCAAGGCCTCGTATGTAATGGTACTTCCGTTACAGAGCATATAGCTCAGTGGTTGGCACAGAACGCCGAACGGCTCGCGGGCGATTGTGGGTGGTCCGGTCTTGGGGCGGTTGTTGGTGCTTCTTATCCAGAGGAGGCACGAGCGCTCCGCGCTATGCTCCCAACGAACTACTTTTTGATACCGGGGCTTGGAGCGCAAGGCGGCACAGCAGCTGATGCAGTGGCAGGTTTCGGGACTCTCAACGGCGTAAGAGGTGGGGGTCTCGTTAATGTATCGCGAGGGCTCTTGGCAGGAGAGTTCGCCTCGAGCGAGGAATTCATCGCTGGTGTATCAAGACAGGTGGATCGCTTCAATCATCAGTTGCAGGAGGCCCATGGTATTCAATGAGAATTGGATGAGTGATGACCAGGTGGACCTGCTCTCACGGCTCATTCAGTCGGTGGCGGCGAAGTCTGGTCGATGTGTCGAGATCGGCTGCTGGGAAGGTAAGAGTACGGTTGGGCTTGCAAACGCCTGCTATCCAGAGAGCTTAATCGCTGTCGATTCATGGAGCGGGAATCTCACCGAGGGAGATGACCATCCGACGGTAACAATCCTCAAGGAGCGTGACGTTCTCGAAGTGTTTCGCTCAAACGTACAGACGCTCACGAAGGGTAATGTTGAAATCGTCCAGAGTGACTGTTTCGAGTTTCTCAAAAATTTTCGCGAGCCGATAAAATTCTGCCATATCGATGCAGCACACGATTATGCGAGTGTTCACAGAACCATCTCGATGATCCTACCGCTTCTGGTCCCCGGAGCTATTCTATGTGGCGACGATTACCTATCGGCTCATGCGGGGCGCATCGATCTCGGAGGGGGTGTACAACGAGCCGTGATAGAGCTGCTGCCAGGGCATGCGAGCCGTGAAAACATGTGGGCGTGGGTCAACGGCGCATAGGTAAGGAAAGAATACACAAAGAGGCTACCGCGTCTAGCGAGAGGCTAGATTTGACAAGACCCATACCGTCACGCAGAGTATCGACGGCATGAGTATTTTTCCAAAAGGCTCGAGTAAAGGGCAGCCTCCTAAATCTTCACCGATCGATCCGCTCCTCGGGAGCTTTGTGCAGTATGAAGACGAGGGTACTGTCGTACTCGGTGTCGTCACCTCACTCAAGAAGGATCGATATGTCGTGCTCAATACCCGTGGGCGCGAAATTGAGCTTGGTAAAGGTCGACTCTATCAACTCCCGGGTAGAGAGGGGGGCGCTTCCACCACAACGTCGGCCCGTGTTGCCGAGCTCAATACCCTGCATGCTCGCATAGAGGAGCAAGCCGAGGCCCTCGACGTCCAAGAGCTGTGGTCATTCGTTCAGGAAGACGTAAGGTCGTACGCGGTTGAAGAGCTTAACGAATTGTATTTCGGTAGTAATGAATTGACCAAGCACGCAGGATTACGCGTGGCGCTCATCAACGAAAGAGTTCACTTTAAGCGCGACAAGGACCTCTTTGAGCCGAGATCGGTAGAGGTAGTTCAGGAGCTTGAGCGAGCTGAAGAGGCAAAACGCAAGAAGATTGCTGTCCGCGACGCAACTATCTCCTTCATTTTGGAAAGACTAAAAAATCGGCATGCGGCGATTCCTCTCGAAGCTCAAGATAACATACGGTTGATGGGGGAGGTTGCGGCGGGTATCAGTCACACCGACCCTGCTCGCCAAAAGGAGGGTAAGAACCTCGTTCATCTCTGTGCAGAGAATCTCGATATACCTGCCAACCTCCCGATTGAGAGGCAGGCTTTTGATGTGCTGTTACGAATTGGTGTCTTCAATAAAGATACAAACCTCTCTTTCATCCGAAACGATATTCCGGTCGCTCATTCTGTTGATGCTCTGGAAGAGGCTAGTCAAGTTCTACTAGCGCATACTATCGAGAGCTTTCCAGTGCATGTGAGAGAGGGCAGGGAAGATCTCACATCGCGGTTCGCCTTCACGATTGATGATGCATCGACGAAGGATATGGACGATGCGATCAGTCTGCAGCAGACCCAGGAGGGATATGAGCTGGGTCTTCATATTACTGATGCTACGTGGGCGGTGCTTCCTGAAACCTGTTTAGACCGCTCGGCGCGACGTCGAGCGACCTCAGTTTACTGCGCTGATCAGACCGTCAATATGTTACCGGAGGCTCTTTCAGAGGAGAGATTGAGCTTGCGTGAAGGGGCAGTCAGGCCGTGTCTCTCAGTACTAGTGCATCTTTCGGCAACGTTAGAGATTCGGTCGACAAGGGTTTTGGCCTCGTTCATAAAATCTCATCGACGTTATTCCTACGATGACGTTGATCGATTGCTCGAAGCGGGGGACTCGTCGTTGTTAGGATTACACGAGATCGCAGCGGCATGTGAGGAGTCTCGTTTGCGTCGGGGTGCAGTGAAGGTTCATCGGCGAGAGGTAGTGCCATTTCTTGAGACGGATGGCATGATCCGTCTACTCGAGATAGAGGAGGAGAGTCCTGCTCGGTCGTTGGTCGCAGAGATGATGGTTCTCGCCAATTCAGTCTTGGCTGAATTCGCCGCTGAGCACGGAATTCCGGTACTGTTCAGGGGCCAGGAGAGAGCCGACGATGAGGGTTCTGAACAGATTTCCCAAGAGGTCTTACCAGAAGGACCGGCTAAGGACTACGGCGCCCGAACGAAGCTCAAGAAGTCAACCGTGTCCTTTGAGCCGCAGCACCACTCCGGGCTTGGGTTGGAGGCGTATATTCAGGCGTCCTCGCCGATCCGTCGATACATCGATCTCTGTCATCAACGGCAGTTTCTCTCCTTCTTGCGAACCGGGAGGCCGTGGGTCTCCCGGGAGCAATTCGAAGAGATCGCCTTTGAGGTCGAGAGCTATCTGCAAAGTGCGGGTGTTGCTAGTCGTGAGAGCAAAAGGTACTGGCTTCTCCGGTATATCGAACAGCGCGGGAAGAATACCCCGATTATGGGTACTGTGGTGCGCGTTGATCTTAAGACGCCGCTTGTTGAGCTTGATGAGGTGTACTTGACCGTGTTTGTCAGGCCGAGTAAGCCCGTCAAACTCGGTCATCGCCTGAGCCTCAGGATATCAGCGGTAGATCCGCGTGCTGATTATATCCGCTTAGATGTAGAATAATTCAGTTGCTCTCGCCAAGCTGCTTATTCAGTGCAGAGCGCTTCTGCCAGTGCGCTCGCAACATACGCTATCTTCTCTTCGTTCATCTCTGCGTACATAGGCAGCGATAAGATTCGAGTCATTCCGGCAGCAGCTACCTGGAAATCCTGTGCTGTATGTCCGAGGTACTTGTATGCACTCAGCAGAGGTAGCGCTATCGGGTAGTGAATGCCGGTCGCCACGCCCTTCGATTGAAGGTGTTCTTGGATCCTCTCGCGCTGCGGAACTTGAATAACGTAGAGGTGGTATACGTGAGTTGAATCTGCGGGCGCGATCGGTCGTTGTATGTCGAGCTTAGACAGGTAGTGGTCGTATATCTCAGCGTTTTTACGGCGAGCCGCTGTCCAATCCTTAAGGTGGGGGAGTTTGGCACTCAGAATAGAAGCTTGTAAGCCATCAAGACGACTGTTCCGCCCTTCAAGACCATGATCATATTTTCCAAGACGGCCATGATCTCCGATCATCCGACAGAACTTCGCGAGTTCGTCATCGTTGGTGACGATTCCACCGGCATCGCCGTATGCTCCTAGATTTTTGCCCGGAAAGAAGCTGAAAGTTGCGATGTCGCCGAACGTTCCGGTGGTTTTGCCTTTGTAGGTAGCACCGTGACACTGTGCGCAGTCCTCAATGACCCTGAGGTTGTACTTCCTGGCAAGGGCCATGATTGTGTCCATCTCTGCGGGTAGACCGTAAAGATGCACTGGAATAATCGCTCTCGTGTTCGGTGTTATCTTCTCCTCAATCTTTGAAACGTCGATCGTGTACAGCTCTGGGTGGTTGTCGACGAAGGTGACTTTAGCGCCGGCGGTGGTCACAGCTTCCGCTGTGGAGATCCAGGTGTTAGCAGGTACAAGCACCTCGTCGCCGCTTCCTATTCCGAGAGCCCGCAGAGCTATTTCAATCGCATCGGTGCCATTGGCACATCCAACGCAGTTTTTGACCCCCAAAAACGCCGCAAAGGCACGCTCAAAGTCACCGATGTATGAGCTTTTGATGAAAGCAGTCTCATCGATGACAGTCGCAATAGCACGGTCGATCTCGTCTTTGATTGAGTCGTATTGGGCCTTCAGATCCACAAACTGTATCTTCATGGTGTGCTCCTAACCATCGCCATCACTTCCACATCTCGTCGGGAATCTGGCAAGCGCCCGTATCGAGGTGAAATGAATCATTGCGCTGCGCTGACGTGTGGACGCTACAGTCTTCGAGAATCCTGACAACTTTTGCAGCGTGCTCGGGTCCGGTCCAGCATTCGATGCCTTTTTCAATGCAATCGAGGAAGTGGGCTATCTCGATGGAGAGAGGCTCTTCCATCTTGATAGTAGGTTCGAAAACCCGTCCGGATCTGAGTTTGAAAGAGGACCGATCGTAGTCCATGTGGCTATCGAGTGAGTGGTATCTATCGATCCCTTTGTCGTAGATGGCGATCTTCTTCTCTTGCGTGTCGTCGTACACGGCCATCTTTTCTGAGCCAACGACAGTAAGACAGCGAGTGCGGTTTGGATCGAGCCATGAGAGGTGAAAGTGCGCCATGACTCGGTTCGGGTAAACGATGTTTACGAATGCGACGTCGTCTATTCCCCGTTGTACGTAGTCCATGCCGGTGCGTTGTACCGAAATGGGAATCGGGTCACCGAGTAGAAACTGAACGATACTGATATCGTGTGGTGCAAGATTCCATAGGACATCGCAGTCTGATCGAATTCGACCGAGATTAAGGCGTTGGCTGTACACGTACCTTACCTGGCCGAGCTCTCCTAGGTTTATGATGTCGCGTAAGTAATGAACAGCAGGGTGGTATATAAAGGTATGACCAACCATGGCGGTTAGGCCGCGCTGCTCAGCCATCAGGCCTATTCTGTGGACCTCTTTGGCAGTGGTCGCCATCGGCTTTTCGACGAGGATATGTTTTCCGGCCTCAAGAGCGCGCATGCTTAGATCGAAGTGAGTTGCTGCTGGTGTGGCGATCACAACTCCTTGTATCTGTGGATCGTCAAAGATGAATTGGGGATCATCCACAACTGACACGTCGGGGAAGTTGGCTTGTACGAACTGCCTTCGCTCCGCCGAGAGATCCGCCACCGCGACGACTTCGCAGCGTGGGGTAGTCATGAGGTTTCGTAGAAGCGCTGGACCCCAGTACCCAACGCCGATTTGTGCGACTTTTATCTTGGCCATACCCGAGTAAGATGACCGTCTAGGGGCTTACGTTTCGCGTTTCCGGCTCAAATGTGGAGTGGTCATTACGCTTCCAAGAAGACGAGTGCTTAGCTTCCAAGCCCCTGTTGTGGCTGCTCTTTTTTGCCAGTTGAAGCCAGGATATGTGCTATCGAGCCAGGCGCCTGCGTATCTCAGTATCAAGAGCGGTCATGCGCGCGCCAGGGGAGTGGTCTCGCCTGACCCGAGCTGTCCCGGCGGCCGCTATGGATTCCAGCTTTGCTGGTGAATCAAGCAGCCTACGAAGCTTCTCAATGAGGTCCTCAGGTGAATGATATACGATCATCTCCTCTTCCGGCTGAAAGAGTCTTTTCACGGTGGGATTGTCATCGCTGAGTATGAGGGCTCCTGCGGTAGCAGCTTCGATCATGTACTGTAGGGTATCATCAGAGGAGGGGGATTCAGAGCTGGCATGGAGCGCTATACGCGCCTGACACAGAGCCGCATACCTTTGTGTGGTGCATGTCAGTCTTTCGACGTGTATGGCGATACCGATCGGCATGCTATTAAGATCGTAGGTTCCCGAGAGACGATAGCTAACAGAGTACCCTCCGTGCCAGCCTAAGGAGCCCTTTGAGAGAGCCAAGAGCAGCTGGTTTCTGCGAGTGGTGTGAGGGCCATAATCTCCGCAAAATACAAGATCGATCATCGCGTGCCCGACGGCTGTGCGGGGAGGTGTACGCATAGGGCACCCAGCGTAAAACCACAGCCCTTCCCGAGCGCCACGTTGTGAGGCTCGTTCAACGATCGCTTCTGATGAAGAGAGTAGGGTGTCGATTCCGAGCAATTGAGCGTTGTGTGAATTAGTGTCCGTCGTCCAGCCCATGACGAGCCGTGGTTTATCGGGTAGCTCGGTAATTATTGTGGGTGCATCGGAGTCAGAGAGATCGATGATGACAACATCAGGTTTAATAGCCTCGATAATCATTCGGGTGGTTTGAGTGCTATGAGCTGTTGCTGAAATGCCGAGCTCGTGCGCGCGGAGGTTCAGAAAGTGGGGTAGGTTAGTGACTAGTGTCTCAGCTTGCCACGATTGCAAAGCCAGCAGTCTTGTCCATCCATCAACTTGAAAGCCTACGGCAGTCTCGGTCGAATCAAAGAAGCTTGCAGTAGTTGAGCAACGATCGCAGAGCGGGGCGACGAGCTTCAGCTCCTCATCAGATAAGGTGCGTAAGTGGAGTAGCTTCATAGCAGCCCCTCAATATCGTCGAGTGAATGACCCTCAATAAACAGCATGTGCCACAGCACAAGGTTCATGTAGCTCCACAGCTCCGCGGTCTGACCCCAATCGGTAGTAGTCCACCCGCGGGCCCGAGACTTGGCTAGGATCTGCTCAGCTAGTAGGGGACCGTTCCAGAAGGGGCTCTCTCGCCACATGTCATGCTGAGAGATCGTTTCAAAGAGGCGCGAGAATCCACCGTTAAACCATTCTATCATGGGCGAGTTAAATCCGATCTTTGTGCGTCGGTCGAGAACTGAGTCAGGTACTATGCCGCGCATCGCTGCTCGTAGAACCCGCTTGGTCCAGCTTCCACCAGCCTTAGAAAGGGGTGGTAGCCCCATGCAATAGGTGACGAGACGCCAGTCCATGAATGGCATGCGAACCTCGATCCCGTGTGCCATGGAGCAACGATCGTAGTTGCGCAGGATGGAGGGCAGTAGTGAAAAATGAAATTCGTTGTAGAGCCTCTGATTCACCTCCTGGACCGGCCAGTCCAGATACCAGGTGTATCCCATCAACATTTCATCACTGCCGTGTCCATCCAGTGATACGACGGTGCCGGCTCGACGCATCTCTCGATACAAGCACCACACCGGAACAGCGATACCGGGATACACATCCTCCAGTGCCCATACCGAGTGGGGCACTAGCTTCAAGCCCTCGTCTGGATTGAAGTTCCAGATGTAGGGGTGAGCGCCGGTCGCCTTCACGACCTCTTCGGCATAACTTCGCTCATCGAGTACGGTACCGGGAAAAGATGCAACAAAGGTCTGTCGCCACTCGTCAGGTACACGCTCTCCGAGGCCGCCGCGGCTATGCAGAAGTGCCATGCTTGCAACAACCGAGCTCGAGTCGATCCCTCCAGAGAGGCAGCTTCCCACGGGGACATCACTACGCATGCGGATGCGTACAGCGTCCAGAAATATATCGCGGAATCGCTCCACTTGTTCCTCGAACGTGTCAGGAACGTTGGGGATGTGAGAGGCGGTATCCCACCAACGCTCAACCGTCAGAGATCCCCCGTTATTCATTCGCAGGATATGGCCAGCGGGCAGTTTGCGGACCGATTTCAGGAGGTATTGATCAGTGGAGCCTTCATACGATTGGCTGCTAAAAACTGCCAACTGGGCGGCCTCTATATCAAGCTCGCGATTGAACCCCTCAAGCCTCAGAAATGCCTTGGCCTCAGATGCAAAAGCGAGGCGACTGCCCTGCACTGAGTAGTAGAGGGGTTTTACTCCGAATCGATCGCGACAGATTACTAACTCCCTGGTTTCCGGTGTCCAGATTGCAAAGGCCCACATCCCGTTGAAGCGGGTAAGGCACTCCTTACCCCAGCATGCCCAGGCGGCAGCTATCACCTCAGTATCGGTGCGTGTCTTAAAGCTCCAACCATCGGCTTCAAGCTCATGTCGTAGCTCGAGGAAATTGTATACTTCGCCGTTAAAGGTGATCCAGGAACGTTGACCCCCGGGGGTTACGTATTCCATGGGACAGTTGCCCTCTGGCCGCGGATCCAAGATAGCGAGACGCCTATGCCCTAAAGCTAGTCCTCCATCGAGATGGATACCTCGCCCATCCGGTCCTCGATGCGCAAGAGCGTCGGTAAAACGCTCAATAGCCTCATACGAGACCGCGGAGCTAATGTCGAAGATGCCCGCTATTCCGCACATACTGATATTCGTGCCCTGAATCCTTACGCATACCCAATTTGGAGAGGGGATATAGGTAGGATGTATCGGCCACGTCCGGAGAACCGCACAAGACCTTGGTCTGAGGCCTTGCGATTTGGTACGGCGTTATTTAACGCAGTGAAGCGCGATATTCCAACAATGCCGTTTGAAAAACGGAAAGCATTTTAGAAATATCCGATCGAGCGCTGCTAGCTTGGTATACACCGGCTCTAGTCGCTTATGCTCTTTAATGATCTTCTTCCAGTAGCGCTCTTTATTTGGATCGATACGCTCACACAGTTTGAAGTTGATGAAGAGCCACAAAGTAAAGAACCAGAAGCATTCGTATTTAACCTCTTTAAAATGGCGCTTGAAGACACGTATCTCGGACATTTTCAGGGGATGTTCATCAGGTGTGCGAACATCAACTGCGATCCGTCTGTAGATATTGATCAGCGGATTGTGTGCGAGGGGATCCCAGCTCACTAAAACACCCCCTGGCTTGAGTACGCGCTTCATTTCTAACAAGGTTTGCTCCAGGTCCACATGGTGGAGTAAGTTGCCCGTATACACGATGTCGAACGACTCGTCGGCAAACGGTAGGCCCTCTGCCGAGCACTGTTTTACACTAACGTGTACACGGTGCTCGAGAGCTACACGTTGTACTACTCTCAGCATCCCAGCTGAGATGTCCGTTGCCGTGACGAATGCCCCTTTTTTAGCGAAGTACACTGCCCCTTCGCCAGCGCCGCATCCAACGTCCAGAATCCTCTTCCCCTGTACATTACCGAGCCACTTGATGATCTGCTTAGTTTCAGGTGCTGTGCAGGCTTCGAAGCTCTCGTCTACGAATACCGTTTCTGGGTTGATCCCCTCCGCCCAGAGGTCATGAAAAACCTCTTCCCGGTCGTGAATCCACTCAACCGAAGATGCTGACGACGACATAGGAGTGACGGACGCTGATTGTGCTGCATGGGGTGCCATAAAACCTCTTGGTACAAGGTTCCTCCGATATACGGATCAGAACGGCATCCCCTGCTCGATTCAGAGCAGACCGGAGTTGATTCGTGTTTCGGGAGAGAAGTAGAAAGCCCACATCTGGCACCTACCTTCTCCCCTTACTCAGTAGTATCGGATACCACACCGTCGTCCTTGACCCCTTTTAAACGGTCAAAGTAAAACGATAGGTTAGTGTTGATAAGATGGTGATCTTGAGGGGTAGGTTTCAGGTAATTGACTCCCAGGTGTCCCGGAATCACCCATTGAGAGCTTTGCAAATCAACTGATTGAGGAGATTTCGAGCTGACTGGTTGGTTGGAAAGCCGCGTAATTCCCGTTCCAGGGCATCACGAGCTGATGAGATCTCTCCCATCTGAAGGTAACAAAGGCCTCGCAGATGCTCGAGGCCTGGTACCTGTAAGTTGAATGAAGATGCAGTAATGAGGCACTGCAGTGCTTCCGCCGGTGCCTCTTCGCACTGATTAATGGCTCGCTCAAGTAACTCAAAGATCCGTTCTATCGTCTCGCCCTGCTCCTGTCTTCCGTCCCGCGGCGCATGAGTGCTTTTGGCGATGGGTTTAGCGCGATTGTGCAGAGACTGTTTCACGAGGCTGGCAAAATTACCAGCTTTTACGCTCATGGAGTGCTCTCGTAGGATACGCAGCCGCCCTCGCTCGGCTATCGCCAGTCTTTCATCTTCGTGATCAAGATAGTACTCGATCTTATCCAGCAGCTCTCCATGCGAGCTAAATGTTACTACCTCCTGGTCTGGCTCAAGAAACCTACTGAGTGAGCTATCATGTTCCGTTAGCAGCATACATCCCACTGAGGTGACTTCGAGAATTCTCATGCTACCTGGCTCGCGTTTTGTCATATCAATCGCTGCATTGATCCCGATCTTGGCTGCGCGTAGTGCGCGATACATCTCCATGCCGTATCGAGAGCCGCGGTTAACGCTCTGAACCGAGGGTGGCATCGGAGAGCCGCCGCCGTACTCAACGTAATAGGCGATGCGAGACGACGGACGACGCTGTGGGAGGTGCGTCGCAACATGAGCTAGCATTGCGTTGCGATTTTGGTGAGCATGGCTCCACTGACCACAGAACCCAACGTCATCTTCGGGCTGAATAGTGCGGACCTGATTCCAGATCGCATCAGGGATGCCGGGCCAGAAAAACTCCACCTGCCGGGCGCCACGTTGAAGGAGCATGTCGCGGCACACGCTGGAGCTGGTGAGCATGAGATCGATCGAGGTTAGGTCGAGATCTGCAGGCACCTCTGCCGATAGCCACCCCATGACCAGTTTTGGTTTCCAGCGAAGCGAAGAGAGGAAGCGGCTGTCGTACCCGATCGGGCTGTTGAGATAAAGGACATCTGGCTGGTAGTACTCAATTTGTGCACGAGCTATGGTGTGTTGCCATCCCTCTGATGAGAGAGAGTGCAGGTTGTGTTCTCGCGCCCATTGGCCCTGAGAACACGGATTGTTGACCACGACTAAATGAGATTCAAATCCATGAGGTGCTAGGTACGGTGCAAAGAGGTGACATCCCGTAAACCCATCAGCAACCAGCTCCTGTATCTGTCTTGTAAAAGGAGCTTCGATAAGCTCCGGGCGACTTGAGTAGAAAAGATTGAGGTACGAAGGGTAGAACGCCTGAAGTTGTAGAAATCGCATAGCGTACCCCTGACCGCTCCTTTAAGATGGTAGGGCTCCTCAGTATGATTTCGAGCCCTCCCAACTAAGATAATAAATTCTTCCCAAACGATTCAGAGGGTTTTATCTTGTTATTGCCGCAAAACCTCGGGTTTTTATGGGTTTACGTCGATGTGCGTACGAACCCTCGAATGTTGTCTGCTGTATATTCGAGCATAGACGGAGTCAGCCCGGGGTAGACACCGATCCAAAAGGTATCGTTGAGCACTCGGTCTGAATTGGGCAGATCTCCTACGACTCGATACCCGGATGCATCGGCTCGCAGCGAATCAAACACGGGGTGTCTTAGGATGTTTCCGGCAAACAGCATGCGTGTTTGAATGCCACGTGACTCGAGGTGCTGCACGATCTGGTTACGAGTAAATGCGGCTCCTTCACGCACGGTCAAAAGAAAGCCGAACCAGCTCGGCTCGCTCTCTGGTGTTGGAGCCGGAAGGATAAAGATCTCTTCGAGGTCGCTTAGCATACTGCGGAGCGCGCTCCAATTCCGTCGCCTATCTGAGATAAATCGATCCACCTTAGTGAGCTGCGCACATCCTATCGCGGCTTGCATATCAGTGACTTTAAGATTGTATCCAAAGTGTCTGTATATATATTTGTGGTCGTAGCCCCTTGGGAGGGTGCCGAGCTGCTGATCGAAGCGAATTCCACAGGTGTTATCCCTTCCTGAGGCACACCAACAATCTCTGCCCCAATCGCGGATAGATTCGACGATCCGCTTGTACTTGAGCGAGGTTGAATACACGGCACCGCCCTCGCCCATCGTCATATGGTGGGGCGGGTAGAAGCTGCTCGTTGCCAAGTCTCCAAAGGTGCCTGTTAATTGCCCACGATAACGCGAGCCGAGTGCGTCACAGTTGTCTTCGATCAAGTAGAGATTGTGTTTCTTGCAGAATTCGGAGACCGCGCCGAGATCAAATGGGTTTCCCAGCGTGTGCGCAAGCATGACGGCTCGAGTTCTGTTTGAGAGCGCTCCTTCTAGCTGCGAAACGTCGATGTTGTACGTGCCATCATCGATTGCGACGTCTACGAAAACAGGGATGCAGCCGTTTTGTATGATAGGATTTATGGTGGTCGGGAATCCTGCGGCCACCGTAATTACCTCATCTCCCGGCACGATGCGACGATCCTTAAGAAGCGGTGAGGTGAGAGTTGTGAATGCTAACAAGTTGGCTGATGAGCCAGAGTTCGTTAAGCACGCAAAGCGGACTCCTAATTTCTTGGCAAAATCCCTTTCGAATTGATCCGTGAATCTCCCGGAAGTGAGCCAGAAATCAAGGGATGCCTCGGTTAAAAGCTGCATCTCCTCATAGTCGAAGACCCGTCCGGCATACGGAACGCGATCGCCTGGCACGAAGTCTCGCTCTGCTTTCTCCTTGTGTACCTGCCGATAATAGCGTTCAACCCCAGACTGAACGATGGCTCGTAACACTGAATCGAGTTCGCTGCGGGAGATGGTAAGATCGGACGGTGATACTGTGCTGCTGTCTAGTTGAAGAACTATCCGCGGGTCGTAGTAAAGCTTTGTAGTACCATCGGTGCATGTACAGGTGTACAGGTCCGGAGATGTAGCGGCGGGCGCGTTGACGACTGTAACCACTTCTAGCGCGGAGTTGCTCTTTGCACCGACTACGATGTTAAGGCGCGAATGGCCAGACAGGGTGTCTTCAACGATGCAACCTACGAGATCCTTGATTTCGAGAGTTTGTTTCACGTTAGCTGCTCAAAGGTTTCAATCTGCTTTACGGTTGCGCTCCGAGCGGATGCAGGGTCAGCTAGTACTTCTCTATACCATGCCGCTGTCCACTCAAGCGTCTCGTCAACACTAAGCCGCGTATACCAATCAAGCAACTGATTTGCCTTTGAAGCATCAAGTCGTAGCGCACGTGTTTCGTGGGGATGGTCTCCTGAATCGAGTACCCAGGAGCAGGGTGCTCCGTAGTGACGTGAGAAGGTGTCCAGCAACCAGCCAACCGTCTTCTGCGCTGAGGGATGCGGTCCGAAGTTCCATGCCTCTGCCATCGAACGATCACCTTTTCCAAGACGTTCAGCTAGGGAGATGTATCCGTTAAGAGCATCGAGCACGTGCTGCCATGGGCGGATCGATTCGGGATTCCGTACCAGCAGAGGTGAGGAGTTGGTTATAGCTCGCACGTAATCCGGGATGATGCGATCGCGACACCAGTCTCCACCACCTATGACGTTCCCAGCACGCGCCGTAGCGATTAGAGGGGCGTTATCGCTCTGAAAAAACGAAGAACGATATGCTGTTGTCACAAGTTCAGAGCATGCCTTACTAGCACTGTACGGGTCAGAGCCTCCGAGAGGCTCACCTTCTCTATACCCCCACAGGAGCTCCCTATTCTCGTAACATTTATCGGTTGTAACGTTTATAATCGTTTGAATACTTGGGACGTTTCTGGCCGCATCCAATAGGTTCACGGTGCCCATGACGTTGGTCTCAAAGGTTTCGGTCGGTGCGCTGTAGGACCACCGCACGAGGGCTTGAGCAGCCATATGAAAGATAACGTCGGGTTTGAACGTCGAGATGTAAGAGCTCAGTTTCGAGGAATCTCGAATGTCTGCGAGTACCGAGCTCTCCATGATCGCGGGGATATCGCACAGCTGATGCAAGCTTGGTTGCTCAGCGTCGGGAGCAAGTCCGTAGCCACCTACTCGTGCGCCGGCCTGTGATAACCACAGGCACAGCCAACTCCCTTTAAACCCTGTGTGTCCGGTTATGAGGACCCTTTTTCCGGCCCAAAATCGTCGGTTCATCTGTTGTTTCAACCTTAATCGTAAGGCTCTCGGGGACTTTCCACGGAGCTTCACCGCTGGCCCACAGCTGTTCCAAGAGTCTAAGATCTCTTAACGTGTCCATGCATTGCCAGAACCCTTGATGCTTGAACCCTACCAGCTGACCGTCTCGCGCGAGATTGTGCAATGGGGACTGCTCAAAGGGTGTGTCGTCATCGTGAATATACGCAGCGACCCGAGTATCAAGAACAAAGAAGCCCCCGTTTATCCAGCCTTCTCCACCGATCGGTTTCTCTTGGAAAGATTCGACGACATCACCGTTGAATTGTAAAGCTCCAAAACGCGCAGGCGGAACGACAGCAGTAACGGTGGCGAGCTTGCCGTGCGAGCGATGAAATGCGAGGAGCTCCTTGATATTGACGTTGGAGAGGCCATCTCCGTAGGTCATCATAATGGTGCCTGGTCCCACATATTCGCAGGCACGTTTGACACGACCTCCGGTATGAGTAGTTGCTCCTGTATCGATTAAGTCGACCTTCCACGATTCAGCAAAGCGTTTTGTGGGGGTGGCGATGCCGGAACCTAGATCGATCGAAAGATCACTAGCGAGCTGACAGTATTTGAGAAAATAGTCCTTGATGACCTCGCCCTTGTATCCGAGCGCTACGATGAATTCATCGAAGCCATACGCTGCATAGAGCTTCATGATGTGCCAGAGCATCGGCTTCCCGCCTATCTCGACCATCGGCTTTGGTTTCGTGCCCGTCTCCTCGCTCAGGCGAGTGCCGAGGCCGCCGGCCAAGATGCATACTTTTGGGTCCATAACTATAGTCTCTACGATCTCGAGGCTTATGGGTTGTGTCGTATCAGTGGGCGGATACACACCCACCACGATCTAAAGATGTCTAGGAGGGTGGGAAGGTTTCAGGTCTGTAGTGAATCGCTAGCTAGAATAAGGGGTTAGGGTGTGGATCGAGTGCGTACCGTAACCCGCTTCACCGCAGTGCCTAGCTGATCGTGCGAGGCTGAGAAGACGCACTGCATCGCGTTCAACATCCGGCGTAAGGTAATCGTCTTTTCCTCCCCCAACGAGGTCGAAAATCCTCCTGTGCGCTCTTGTCTCCCCAGGCTGCAGGTGTATTACACTACTACCCTGGTAGAGATGGTGGAGCGGCGAAAAACTGGGCGAGCTGATATTTTGAATCTTATGGCTGTTGAATCCTTGCCTCCCCTGACTTGGCTGACAGAGAACCTAAGTTGCGCGGCTGAGGTAGGTGTTTCAGTGACAGTAGGAGTGGGTGAAGTGGTGACTAATGGAGGAGTCGTCGCTGTTGGCGGTATGACTGTTGGAATTTGAGTGCTTGTTGCCGTAGGTGTAGCGGTTGTCATATGGGCGGATGTGCTAGTGGCAGTGGCAGTTGCCGTCCTGGTGGGCGTGGCGGTACTGACAGGGATTGGCGAGCTAGTAGGTGTGGGGGTGGCTACGGGATTACCTCTAAAAGCTTGGGAAATCCCGGGAAGCTCACGCCGTTAGAACCAACAATGACCAGTGTAGTAGCATAATCGACTGGATCTCCGATCCAGGAACCTGTCGTCCTAAATCCTGCTGCACTGACCGCGATATCAAGGCTGCCATCACCATTGATGTCTGCGATAGATGGTCCTGCACCCAGCGCCCTGGAGCTGAGGCCCGCCGGTAAATCCGAGAATGATCGCCCTCCGAGTGAGGGAAATCCTGGTAGCTGGGAGCCGTCACCTCGCCATACCTGAAGCCCACAGCCACCGTAATCACGAACGATCTCGATCTTTCCGTCATCATCAAAGTCAGCGACTGCTACCCCCTCGGAGGCATACCCACAGCGGGGAGCTAGTCCGACGCTGGGGGTTAGTGTTTTGACGAGGGCTCCGTTGGCACTAAACACCAGGACCGGGGGTGGAGGCGTGAATGGGGCAGAGGTTGAGGTCTCCATACTCTCGGATTGGATAGGTATAATTATTTCGAGGTTGCCATCCCCGGTCATATCTCCAACAGCTGGGCTCGCAAGCGATGATATCTGTCCCGTTATTAATTGTGGCCAGCCTGGCATGACGGATCCATCCCGCCGCAGCGCATATACCCTCGTCTGATACGGACCCCCTGCAGCCACTGGAGAGATCTGTTTAAAGAATCTATTCTCCGCAATAATCAACTCGTCAAATCCGTCTCTATCAAGATCTGCCGCTGTAATCCTCTCTCCGGCTTCTATGGAAAATCCCGTGAGGCCGCTCTGAAATCCCTGCTGGGCAACGGGCCAATCCGTCAGCGGTGTATGGTTTGTGGACGTAACTGCCTCCACCCACGCACCAGCTTCTGTGCTAGCAACTGGGAAAACTATATCGTCTGGCGTCTCAGCAGATAGATTTGCGGTAAGGGGAGTGTAAAGCGCCTCTGAGGTGTTTAGGGTTGCGTAGCGAGTAGCGCCGTCTGCACGAAAAGTATGGAGAGTGCTGCCGGTCCAATTTGCTTGATAGATAACCACATCGGCCCCAACTTGAGTAACAAATGCGGGTCGTGCTGCAGGGGCTCCTGCGTTACAGACTGGGATCGTTTGAGGCCAGCCAGCCGCGTAGTTGAACGTCGGTGTGATCACAAAGGTGTGGTCCTCGGCTGAGCCGCTCGCAGGCGTTATTCTGACCCTAAGCGAGAGCTCGGTATTTGGTGTTGCATCCGCTGCAATCCGAAGGTTGTATCCGGTCTCCTGGACTGGAACTCCGGTTGCAAGAAGTCGAGAACGCGCTCCCCCTCCTCCAATCGTGAGATGAGCATCGTTAGAGAGGACCTCAATTATGGCGGTCCGGTCTGACGGGGCCACATTTTCAACCTCTACCTCGAGGTCATACTGTGTACTGCGCTGAAGGAGCGCTTCGGATACGATGCTTCCCGATTGAAGTACGGTGATCTTAGCGATTGATGTTCGCTCGGACGTGTCTGTCACTGCGGCAGCCAGATCAATTGACCCAGCGCCAAAACGTTTATTATACCGATGCTCGCGGGTAGCTGGATTAGAGTAGAGGTCCCCGTATGCTGTTGCAAGCAGTCGGGCTCTTAGTTGGCGTGGTGTGAGTTGGGGTTCTACAGAGAGCACCAGCGCGGCAGCTCCTGAGACAAAGGGAGCGGAGATCGAGGTCCCAGATTGCTCGGTGAAACCTGTCCCATCGTTTTTGAGGGTAACCAGCCGTAGACCAGGAGCGCTGAGATCCACCCAGGGACCGAAGTTAGAGAAGCCCGCGTAGGCAAATCCGTCCCAGTGAGAGGCCACCGCGAGTGCCTCGGGGTAGGCAGCAGGATATCGCTTCGCACCGCGACCATCGTTTCCAACCGCCGCTATCGGTAGGCTGCCATTGGCCAGGGCGTACTGCAGAGCGGCTTGTAGGGCAGGGTCGGGATCAATCTGACCTAGGCTTAAATTAAGTATGCGAGCTCCGTTATCGACTGCATACTGAATGCCTGCGATGATGTTGGCGGTTGAGCCTCGCGCAATATTGTCTAGTACCTTGACTGGCAATATCCGAGAGTTCCAGGCAACTCCGGCAGCCCCTACTCCGTTGTTGCCCCTGGCAGCGACTACGCCAGCAACGTGCGTTCCATGGCCGTTGTCATCGCTTGTGTCGTTATCACCGTTGACGAAGTCGTAACCGCTAAGGATTCGACCTGCCAGCTCTGTGTGTGCGTTCACTCCCGAGTCCAGTACCGCGACGATGATCTCGGGAGAGCCAGTTGTGATATCCCACGCAGCGTGCGCGTGAGTCGAGATAAAGGCGTCCTTGTGGCTGTATTGAATCAGTGGATCATTTGGGAGTAAGTTGGCTGAGTAGATGAAGTTCGGTTGTACCGCAGTCACTCCGGGGAGCGACATAAAGACCTGACACTGCTCGGTGACTGCTCGACACCAAGCACTCATCACGAGCCACCCTGTGTTCATCCTGTTGTCTTAGGGGCTCAGGATGCACCGTGTCGTTAGCTAGGTGTCTCTGAGCGGGAAGTGCCTCTGGGGAAGCGTAACCTGAGGTGCAGTGGCCAATGCTAAGCAATTCTACCACGAAGAGGACGCCTAGGGTCGTCAGGATCCTCATGAGACACCTATATTTGTCTGCATCCTTCATACGCCCCTACCCGATAGCCTCCAGCGGTGCTCAGATATCTCCCACAGGGGTCGGAACTCCTAGTGGAAAGCTGTAGGGAAGAGCTCAAAAAGGTTTCGTCTGATCCATCGAGTAAGCTCGGCTTAAGGGCTCGTCATTGCTCTACTGGCGCAGTATTTTCGCGGCGTTGGCGAGCACGAGCATGTTTACAGGGCAGATGAGAGAGTGACAGCCTCAGTAGTTTTTACCTCGCTTCCTTCGCAGTAGTGGTGGTGTACATTTCAGGTTAGTTCTTGACGTCTACGTGGAGTTTCTAGACATGTTACCGACTAAATCGTACGCAGCTCTCGCCGCCACAAGTCCTCTTGCCCCCTTTGAGTTCAATCGACGAGAGGTAGGTGAGCGTGATGTGCTGGTTGAGATCCTGTACTGCGGTGTGTGCCATTCTGACATTCATCAGGCTCGAGGAGAGTGGGGAAATTCGATCTTCCCGATGGTTCCAGGGCACGAGATTGTTGGTCGTGTTGCTCGTGTAGGAGCCAAGGTTACCAAGTTCAAGCAGGGTGATATTGCAGGGGTTGGTGTTTTCGTCGATTCGTGTCGTACCTGTGGGAGTTGCAAAGAGGGGCTCGAACAATACTGCGAGGGACATCTGGCGTTCACCTACAACGGTACGGAGTGCGACGGTACGACGCCAACCTATGGGGGATACTCCTCGCAGATCGTAGTCGATGAGGGCTATCTGCTGCGCGTATCTCCTTCCTTGGATCTTCGGGGGGTAGCACCACTGCTCTGCGCAGGCATCACTACGTATTCGCCCTTAAGGCATTGGAAGATCGGCAAGGGCCACAAGATCGGTATAGTAGGTCTCGGTGGTTTAGGACACATGGGGGTTAAGTTTGGAGTAGCCTTCGGAGCAGAGGTGACGGTGATAAGCACCTCTCCCGCAAAGAGGGTCGATGCCGAGCGCTTAGGAGCACATCGGTTTCTGGTATCGACCGACAAGGATGTCGTGCAAAAGTCCGCCAGTTATTTCGATTTTATTTTGGACACGGTGTCTGCAGAGCACGATCTCAACCAGACCCTTAACCTACTCACGCGAGATGGAACGCTGTGCTTGCTTGGCGTGCCCCCACAGGCACCGCAGGTTCATCCGTTTTCACTCATTCCGCGTCGTCGACAGCTGGCAGGGTCGGCGGTAGGTGGCATTCGTGAAACCCAGGAGATGCTCGATTTTTGCGCAGAGCGAGGCATCGTATCCGACGTCGAAGTGATCGACATGGCGAGTATCAATGCTGCCTACGAGCGAATGATCAAGGGCGATGTCAGATATCGCTTCGTGATTGACCTGAAGACGTTGTAGCAAGCAGGGTATCGTCCAGTGTAGGGCCATAAGCGGAGTCGGTCGTTAAGCGAACAAGGGGGCAGTGAGAGCAGTTTAGGAGTGAGTTTGTGCCAGTTTGACGAGCTCCGTGAGCCCCGAAGTGAGATCCTCTTGGGGTACCCAGCCAAGCGCTGATAGCTGGGTGAGATCGGCGACGGACACAGGGATCTCGCCGATGCGATCGGGCAGTGTGCCGAAGAGAAGCTCGCTTGTGCTTCCTGAAATAGCCTTTATTTGCTCGACGGTCGAACGAATCGTTGTGCTTTCGCCGCTGCCCACCTCTAGTGTGGTAAAGCCGGATGACAGGGATAACATCCCTTCGATCACACTCCGAAAAGCTCGAGCAGCATCGCGTACATGTATCAGATCGCGGCGTTGAGTGCCCGAGGTGAGGGCTATCGGTGATATGCCGGCTACAATCGCCTGCACCATGTGAGGAATAAATTTTTCTTCATCATCGTGGGGGCCGTACAGATGCTCCAAACGCATGTTGACGACCTTCAGCCCTTTGTCGAGCATCTGGAGCAGAGCAACAGCAGAGCGCTTCGTTTCACGGTATACTGCGAGATACTCGTAGGCGGAGGAGGCTTTGGCGAAGAAGGTATCGATGTGTATGAACAGCGCATCCTGCCTCTTGGCAAGCGATTCGGCGAGCTGGAGCGGGAGAAGTGTATTAGTTTCTACCACTGAGCTGATAGCTTCGTTGCGACCGTAGGTAACGGCTGCATTGATTACGACATCGCTATTGGTGCGAGTAACAATCTCAGGCAGTGTAGTCGAGTCGCAACGAATGAGATCAACCGTTTGGCTCGATGTCCCTAGTAGTAGCTTGAGTCGAGAGGTATCTGACCCTGGCCTGTAGCATGCGGTGACGTGGTAGTATGGGGCGAGCTCACAAACGATATGACTTCCAAGGAAGCCAGAAGCTCCCACAACCAACACGTTCTTCACTGGTGTGAGCCCCTAGAGATAGATTCAAAGATCCTACTCAGGTCGGTGCTCTGCCGATATCGACGCGCCCATTCCTGAGCTGCTCGATAACCATCAGGGCGCGAAGTTTTGAGGTGGGTGCGTACCCGAGTGGCAGCATCCTGTGCGTTCAGAGGTAGTTTCAATGCGATGTCTGCGGGGATCTCACGTTCGAAGCCGTACTTAGTTTCAACGACAGCAACTGAGCCGTTGAATTCCAAAGACTTTAAGAGTGCTCCTTCGACCGGAGCAGACCACTCGCTAGGGCACAGGACGAGTTGGCAGGTCGATACGTATTCTTTGAGGCCGCTGTCCCACGATAGGCGTTGGCAGGTCACGTTCGGAGCTATTGGTAGCTCAGGAACACAGCGCTGCACCTCACCGAGATCGCTTGGTATCAAAAAGCGCAGCTCCGGCAGCTGCGTAGCAAGCTCCAATGCGTATCGAATCCCCTTGGCACCGAATGCATGGCCGTGGAAGACGACGTCAAAGCGCATCGCTGATGGTGCAGGGCGCTCTCTCGATTGAGCTGCATCCTGAAATTCATCGGTCTTCATCCCCACGACCTTACACCGTATTGCGCTCCCCATGTGAGCTGCGAGCAGAGCTGCTTGATGGTGTGTCTGGCACAGGAACTCAATGTTGTGTGATACCCTTTGCAGCCACTCGAGAAAATTGAGGTTGTCTTTTCGTGTAATCGGAACCGGAAAGGGTGAGCATCCAGGGTGACATCCTGAGAGGTTTCCGAGGCAATCAAAACATTCCCCACGCTTTCCCGCACGGTGGTTGTACGATTGGAGACAGAAAAAGCTGTTGTCTAGGACATACATTGAGATCTTGTTCCCGGCTTCATACAGTGCGCGGAAACAGTCGTAACCAAGGGTTTGCGGATGGAGTACGAGTACACGTGAGCTACGAATCGATGCAATACGGATCTGCTCGGCCTCCGAAAAGAGATCCATCACAGGATAAATCGTGCGAAAGTCTGCTCTCTTGGCGTGGGGTAGGAGAGCAGCAAAAAAAGCTCCAGTACCGCCGCTGTGTGGCTTCATACCGCAGATGAGATAATTCGCGTTAGGGTGCAGATCAGCTCGAAGGGTTGGGTTTATTTCATATTGTGAGCGGATAGTGGCATAGAGCTGCTGTGCGTCGGCTACGCAGTTTGGATCTTTAAGTTCGAGAGCGAGCTCTGGTAGGACTCGCTCGAGTTTCTTCTGAGCAAGAGCTGAAACCGTGGCAAGGAAATGGAGTCCTCGTGTTTGAGCGCCTGTCGCGAATATAGTGTCGAGTACGGACAAGCACTCACGATACGCCTGGGCTTGGAAATGCGATAACGCTTGATCGACCAGCGATTGGAGATCCGTGCTGTCGTTTGGCGGTGTGGCGGTGGTCATTAAGGGTACTCTCGAAACCTTCTGGTCATCTCTCTCTAGGATGACGTGCACAGAGTCATCGTAGCTAAGCACCGACGCTGCCGGATAGGCACAAAGTGCCGGTTGGCTGACACCAAAGACTGCTGCGTGTCAGAGAATGAGCTCCCAGTCGGGGATTGCACGCTCCTCTAGAGTGCCGTAATCATTGAATAATATGAAATGACGCTCAAGTTTTATGTAAAAGCAGCCGTCCACCTCTATGGCGCGGTTCATGCTGTAGAAGCTCTGTACTGAGCACACTTGAAGGTTTTCAGGAGCAGCGATGGCAAAGGTAGACGACGAACTTCTCGACCTCACTGAAGAGCAGCTTGCTTTCGAGATGATTGAGGTAACCTGCGATGAGATGGATTCCCTTACGCGCGTACTGCACATGATAACGGATCTCTGCCAGGAGCTTTCAGGGGAGATCGTTGCTGAAGGGGTAGATACCTCGGATAGTATCGTCCACTGAACAGCGGTTACGCACATTCATTTACAGGTACGGAGAGGGGTAGATGTCAGCTGACGAGGACCTCGTCCGCTCCTCCTCCAGGATGCGTCTACATTCACCGGTTGAAATCTGAGAAAAGTCGTCGTACCACTGTCCTACACTCGAGAATTTTTCGCTTTCAATCTTGAGCGGACACACGACACTGCAACCGAGCAGTTCAAGTTCTTTGCATGAGCGCTCGGGTTCAACCGGAAATGCTACGGTGATAGTGTCTGGTCTTTTGGCTCGCGCTGCTTGGACGGCTGCTCTCATCGACGCTCCTGTAGCGAGTCCGTCGTCGACGATTACGATCGATTTCGCGCGAATATCCAGGGGTGGAGCCTCAGAGCCTCGCAGGGCGCTTTCGCGAATTCGGAGCTCCTGTTCTTCATGAGTGCGTATCTCGTTAAGATCGTGCTCCTGCAATCGTAGTGATTGCAGTACGTCGTGGTTCCACAACAGGATACCCCCAGATGCCAAGGCCCCACATGCGAGCTCGGGATGTCCGGAGGCTCCTATCTTCCGCACAACGAGTATATCCAGTGGAGCTTGCAGGAGGCGGGCGACTTGGCGTGCTACCGGCACCCCGCCTCGAGGAAGTGCGAGCACCACCGTATCCTTTGGTTTAATCAGACGGGCTAGTGCACTCCCCAATACGATTCCGGCGTGATCTCAATCCTTGTAGTGATTCATACTACCCTGAACGGTAGGATTAATTGTTCCCGTGGTGTTATGAGCCTTGGCAGTGGCTATGCTGCCTCTGTACTTTCTTTAGTGTGTCGTTGGCACGGCTTTGATCGCCAGGATCAAACCGGCATCATGCTCACAGTCAGTACCGGTCAGAACGAAGTCGTCTGCGTCGAAATGGATTCGAGTATTGAGGATATCGGCGCCTCCACGATCCTTCCAGTTTAGCCATACCCCGACACGTTTCTGGTCTATGTACATCGGTCGTAGCGCAAGTGATTGACCGTTGGGAAGGCTCACTACATCTTTTTTACGGAGAGAGAGATGCTCCTCTTTCGACGAGATCAGCTTAAATGAGGAGAACGGCAGCTGTGCTAACTTACTTTGCAGATCCTTTAATGCTGGATCGACGTGTAGGCTTGCAGACCCATCTTCTGGGGGTGGTTCGCCCGAAATGGGATCTGTTGCTTCGATGGTACGCACGAATATCGTTACATTTGAGCCATCGTCTGGATGTTGGTCCGCGTAGGCAAGGGCCGTACCCAAGAACGATATAACGATAGAGAGGCAGGTGGTTTTAAAGCACCTTCTTCGAGAGAGAGACTCAAGTGACGTTACCATAGAGTGCTATTTCGACCGGTCGAGCGTGGTTTCGTCAAGCCCCTCTCCGAAGACCATGTGCATGGTCGGTGATGCCGGGACCGGTTGTCGTGCGTTCCTCATGACGGCACCTGGCTTTCTGCGTACCCAAATGATAGCTGACTTTCCATGTGGGTTCTGTATGAGAGCAAGGGGTCCATTTGCCCGCATCCAATCTACCTCCATGGTCGAGGTGTTAGACCGGCGCCGCATCCCTGGATTAGATGCCGACAGACGAGAGCTTCCCTGCCCTAGTGATATCTGCGTTACTTCCGACGGGGCGCTTGCACTCGAAGAGCCATTACGAGCAATTGTGAGCGTCTCCGGCGTGTTTGCGGAGCGGGTAACAAAGGTAAGGACCAAAGCCGCAAGGGCTGCTCCGGACAAACCACCAATGACAGCTTGACGGTTGTAGAAACTCCTTATGAAGCCGACTGGAGACCGCTGTGGCCCCTCACGACGCTCTCCCAGATAAAATGCTGCACGTTCTTCGCTCTCGATTCGGGCTGCTATCTGTGCCCACAGTTCCTTGCCGGTCTTTTCCCCGTCGTGCGAGAGAGTGTTGTGACACTCACAGCTGATTGCCGATAACTGTGAGAGAAACTCGCGGGCATCTTCGCGTCGACGGAGCAGCGACTGAGCTGCGTATCTACCGATGTAGCTGCACTCTCCATCAAAATATCGAGATAGGAGGAGTTCTTGTTTTTCAGTTAAGCCTTTCACCTGTTTTGGAGACATCCGATTACCTCATTGGCCCCTGACTGCTTTTATCGTAGGAGGGATGACTTTGTCTTCTTCGCTCCCTTCATGTTCCATTCCAACCGTATTCGAAGGATCGTGGTCTTGTCCGACGAAATCTCTCAGCGCTCTCTGCAGGGCCTTGCGTGCATAATGGAGTCGACTCATCACCGTGCCACGGGGAACGCCCACAGCCTGAGCAATCTCATCGTAGTTAAGGCCGTCTACTTCACGTAACATTATCACTGCTCTGTGCTCCTCCGAGAGCTCTGCTAGAACTTGTCGTAATCGGTGGCCGGTCTCCTTTCGTAACAGGGCGGCGTGTGGGCCTTCCACATTTTGAAGGTGATCGGCCGGTACGCTTGCCAGCACAGAACCTGCTCCTGCCTCGGCGCTCACCTTGTTGACGCTCCCTCCCTCTCGATATTCAACGTGTGTACCTCCGCGACGAACAGCCTTGCGTCGTACATCGATCGCCATGTTGTAGGTGATGCGATACAGCCATGTATAAAAAGACGATTCCTGTTTGAAATTTCGTAAGGATAAGAAGGCTTTAACGAAGCTCTCCTGGACAACGTCCTCGGCATCCTCACGGCTCTTGAGGATCTCTGTGATCGCCGTCAGGAGTCGGTTTTGGTAGCGCTCTACCAACACACGGTACGCCTCTTTATCGCCTTGCAGGGTCTTGGCAACGAGGGTTTCATCATCGGCCGGGCCGGTCTTTTGCTCTCGGAAGGCGTTCATGTGGGTAGTAGGTTTCGGGTCCTCCTTTAGATTATCGTGGGCCCCGCTATCTCTTACTTTGAGTGAGAGACTAATTGAGCAATCCAAGATACAGCGGCCTGAGGTCGCTTGCCGCTTCTTTTCGTAGGGCGTTTCACGATCCCCTCGGTACTCCTTGCCCAACCATCTAATCACGATTGCGCCTCTTGCCAACTGTATCCCATCCCGGCGTCCACTTTAAGAGGCACCTTGAGGGTCATAACCCCCTCCATGGTCCGACGTATGGCCTCCATAAAGCTGGCATTTTTCGTCGGGCCGCGGTCTTCGGCTTCAATCACGAGTTCGTCGTGAATCTGAAGGATGAGGGTCGCCGCGGTGTCTGATGTTCTTGTGAACGCATCGACGTGTATCATAGCAAGCTTGATTATGTCCGCGGCTGAGCCTTGTAAGGGGGCATTAATCGCAGCACGCATGGCAAAACCTTGATCGCGTCCACTGGTATCGATCGAACTGATGACCCGCTTGCGGCCGAAGATCGTCTGTACCTCTCCGCTCGACAGGGCTGTGTCTTCGAGTTGGTTGAAGTACTCCTTCACATGTGGATACCGGTTAAAGTAGTTGGTGATGTATTGGCTCGCTTGATTGACCGGGATGCCGAGATCGCGCGCCAATCGAAACGCCCCCATACCATACACGATACCGAAGTTGATCGTTTTACCGATCCTGCGAACGTTATCTGGAAGATCTTCGTTTGGTCCATATCCCATAATCTCTCGCGCCGTGTTGGCGTGAATGTCGAGTCCTTCCTGGAAGGCTCTGATCAGATTCTCATCACCACTGAGGTGCGCCAGAAGGCGTAACTCGATCTGTGAGTAATCCGCTGATATGAGAAACTTCCCCTTCTCCGCAACGAATGCAGCGCGAATTCGACGTCCTTCGGAGCTCTGTACCGGGATGTTTTGCAGGTTCGGATCGGAGCTCGACAGACGACCGGTGCCCGTTATCGTCTGATTAAACTTGGAGTGAACGCGACCAGTAATCGTCGATATCTGCTCAGCTAGGGCATCGGTATAGGTCGATTTTAGTTTGTGCAGCATGCGGTACTCGAGAATCAGTCCTGGTAGCGGATGGAGGTCCGACAGCTTTTCGAGCACCGAGGAATCAGTAGAAAACCCGGTCTTGGTCTTCTTGATCCCTTTCGTCGAGAGGTTCAACTTTACGAACAGCACTTCAGCGAGCTGTTTGGGAGAGTTGATGTTGAACTCGCTATCGGCACATGCGTAGATCTTGGTTTCGAGTTCACGCAACAAGACACTGAATTCCGCTGACATCGTCGCGAGTAGCTCAGCGTTGACCTTTATCCCGGTGCGCTCCATACGAGCCAGTACGGGAATAAGGGGTACTTCGAGTTGCTCAAGCACCGTTTTTAGGCCTGCTTCTTGAATCCGCGGCAGGAGCTCTTTTTTAAGGAGCCACGCATAGTGTGCATCTTGTCCCGCGTAGCGTGTTGCGGCCTCCAGCGAAACACCAGAAAAGTTATCGGCACCGCTCGTAACTTCGTCGTACTCAATTACTGGGAGCCTCAAAAAGTCGTGCGCTAATGCGGTGAGGTTAAAATTCCGGGCATCAGGGTTCAAAAGGTAGGCAGCAACCATCGAATCAAATGCAACACCTTCCACTTGTATGCCGTTAAGCTCCAGGATGCTGATGTCGTACTTAATATTTTGGCCGCTTTTCAGCACTGTTCGATCGGCGAAGTGTGGTCCCAATACTCGTACAAAGCTATCCCAGGGCACCTGGCCTGGCGTATCGGCATGCCCAATCGGGACGTAGTACGCAGTCGTGTCTTCCCAGCAGAATGACACGCCAACGATTGCAGCTTGGTGCAGGTCAAGAGAGGTGGTTTCGATGTCGAAAGAGAACTCCTGCTGAGCAAGGAGCCGCTCGCACCACGCTGGAAACTCCTTTGCTGTTACAAGTTGATAGTGGAACGAGGATGGGGTGCTCTGGTTACTTTTACTTCCAAGAACGGACTGGAATTCCTTGAACAGGGAGGTAAACTCAAATCGTTCGAAAAGCTCAGCTAAGTGCTCTGCATCAACCTCGCGTCGAGTGAGCACTGCATCGATAGCGAGCGAGTTGTCTCGCTGCAGTTCCCTCGATTCGCTAGAAGCAGATCCCATAGCAGTTGAAGCAATCGCATCGAGGGGTACTTCGTGATCAACCTCGACGAGCTTACGAGACAGACGCAGCTGTTCGATGGTTGATTCAATCGTTTCAGCGATCTTTTTCCGGTTGCGGATCTCCGGATCCTCTTTGAGCGCCGCAAGGTTTGCAATAACACCCTCGACTGATTCGTATTTCTGAATCAATTGGGTTGCTGTTTTGGGTCCGACTCCGTCTACTCCAGGTACGTTGTCAGAGGTATCGCCCGTGAGTGCCAGGACCTCTGTTACCTTGTCAGGGCCAACACCAAACTTCTCGATTACATCAGGGATACCGAAGTGCTTATCCTTCATGGTGTCCCAGATCTGCACTGAGTCGGTAACGAGCTGCATGAGATCTTTATCGCCGGATACGATGATTACGGGTTTGCCTTCAGAGGTGAGCTTGGAGGTTATTGTGGCGATTATGTCGTCGGCCTCGAATCCTGGTAGTTCCAAAACAGGTAATCCAAGGGCTCGGGAGAGCTCTCGGAAATACGGCATCTGCTGCGCTAGTTCTGGGGGGCACTCAGTGCGGTTGGCTTTGTATTCAGGGTAGAGGTCGTTACGAAAGGTTTTACGCCCAGCGTCGAAAACGATCACTACGTGATCCGATGTCGCCTGCGACATCGTCTTGAGGATCATGCGTAGAAACCCGAAGAGCGCGTTGGTCGGAAAGCCATCCTTCGTTGAGAGGCGCTGAATGGCATAGAAGGCGCGGAAGATGTAACCGGACCCGTCGATGATGTACGTGGGGTGTTGAGCGTTGGTCATAGAGGGCAGGTTACGCACCCCCCTCATGAGCCGTCAACAGCGGGAGTCCTACAGCGCGTTATTACGCTATGTAGGGTAGGTTCAAGCCTAGGCGGGTGTTGAGCGCTTGTCGGAGGCGGTTCTGTACGTCTACCTGGAGGGGTTGCTCTGGCTCGCGGAGCTCAGCAGCGCTCTGAATGACGTGACGGTAGGAAGCAAAGAATGACGCGCATTCCGGGCATACGTCGAGGTGTTCTTCGACCGCTTTCTTCTCGTTCTGGGGGAGTTCGTTATCCACGAGTTCGCCAAGCCGAGCGGTAATGTCTCGACATTCAAAGCGCTCGAGTTTGTCGGAGTTGGCGCTGGAATCGAAGCTGTTATCGTTCATCGTGAAGGTCCTTGTGCAAGTTAAAGGGTTGTATTCGCTTCCGCATCTTCGCTCTTCCCGGGCACCCTCAGAAAAACCCTTCACTCGAGACCCCTTTGAGAATATGCCTTCAAGGGGAAACCGAATCTAAATCAGCTAAAACCGCGCGCCGGGACACGTGCATCGCGTCGTTTCGTTATTTGATTCACTCAGCCAGAAATCGGTGCAAATTTGTTACAAATTCCCGGAAAATTTTTGACATTCTACCACCCATCAACTGGTTAGGTGTTAAGTTATTGATGTCTTATTGCTGAATTGTGGTTTAGGCGACGAACTTGTAGCCCACTCCATGCACGGTCAGGATATGTTGAGGCTCGTCTATATCGTTCTCTATCTTCTGCCGTAAGCGGGCGATATGATTATCCACAGTTCGGGTAGTGGGGTAGGAGTTGTATCCCCACACCTCATCGAGGAGTTCATCCCGGGTCACCACTGAGCCTTGTTTGGAAACAAGGTATCGCAGAAGGCGGTACTCGCGGGCAGAGAGGTCTATCGGTTCCTGGTCTCGGAGTGCTCGATAGGCTTTAAAGTCCACCACGACATTTGAGAAACGAACTTCATCGATTGCACTCGTCCGTTGAATGCGACGCAGGAGGGCTCGGACTCGTGCAAGGAGCTCGAGCATACCGAAAGGCTTGGCGAGGTAGTCGTCTGCGCCAAGATCAAGCCCGAGGACCTTATCCACTTCGCTCGATCGCGCCGTGAGAAGGATAAGTGGCGTGGAGACTCCGGAGGTGCGGATTTCGCGGCAGGCTTGGAGCCCGTCTTTCTTAGGCATCATGACGTCCATGATGATCAGGTCGGGTTTTGCTTCTCGCACGAGATCCACGCCGGCTTCTCCATCGCCCGCAGTGATCACCCTGAATCCCTCAAGTTGAAGGTTCATGACGAGGCTTTTCTGGATGAGCTCTTCGTCCTCGATAACTGCTATGGTGAACCCCTGTCCCCGCATCCCTTGCTCGTCCCCGGTTAGTCTGTACGCCTCGTAGAGACCTTAAATCCCTAGACAGTATAGCAATAAAGAAAGGGGTGTTGATAGAGCCCTTGAACTTGCTTTTCGTGGCTCTAATCGGTATCGTTACCGTTCTTCACGAGACACTCTAGTGCTTTCAAGTGGTTACCGCTGCTTGATAGGGTAGTAGGGGCCGTTAAGCCCCTGTCTTCAGACCCGCATGGTGCTCCTAGCGTTATCTTTGTCGGGGTGGTCGAGAGAAGAGAGGTAAACAAGGGTCGGGCGGTCCCTCTAAGGGGCGTGATGACTTGGCCCGTAAAGGTGTTTGTTATGACAGAGAATAAAAAGACAACAGCCGAAGCTGCAACGGAACCCCAGGTATTTGCGATCGTCCGCACCTGTGGAAAGCAATATCGGGTAATGCCTGGAATGAAGATCTCTATCGACGAGCTTGAAGGGCAGCCAGGTGATACGATCACGTTTTCAGATGTTCTCATGGCGGGTAAGACAGGCGGGAGCGACGTCAAGGTTCTCTCTGCGAGCGGATCGTCGCTTGGTGTGACCGTTACGGGGCGTCTCATCGCGCACAAGAAGGATAAGAAGGTCATCATCTTCAAGAAGCGTCTTAAGGGTGGATACACGAAGAAGCAGGGGCACCGGCAGGCTAAGAGTGAAGTTTTGATTGAGAGCGTTACGCTGTAGGTGATACGCGGACGTTTGAACGTAACATTTTGAGGTGGTTCAATGGCTCATAAGAAAGCGGTAGGAAGTACCAGAAACGGCCGAGATAGTCGTGGCAAGCGTCTCGGGGTTAAAAAGTTTGGTGGCGAGGTGGTTCGCGCGGGGAACATACTCGTGCGTCAGCGCGGTAGCACCTACCACGCTGGGTCAAACGTGGGCACCGGGCGTGATTTCACCCTATTTGCTCTCGTTGACGGTGTCGTAGAGTTCAAGCAGGGTAGACGGCAGTACGTTGCGATCAAGCCGGTTGAGGCCGTGGCTTAGAGAATCAGAGCGAAGTAAGAGGTCGGTCGCGGAAGCGGCCCCTTAGCGGTTTTCGATATGTGATGATTCAAGAGGGGTGCAGAGCACACAGCTCGACACCTCTTTTTTATTTTGTAGGGCTCGGTAGAGCGATTGAGCTCGTGCGGAGCTAGCGAGTGTATGAAGTTCATTGATGAAGCGGTAATCCACGTTCAGGCGGGTAAAGGTGGTGCGGGTTCGCGGCACTTCAGGCGCGAGAAGTTCGTCCCCTTAGGAGGCCCTGATGGAGGCAACGGTGGCCGTGGCGGTTCGGTGATTCTGCGCGCCGATGCAAACATTCACACGCTGCTTGATTTCAAGTTTCAGGCTGAGTGGAAAGCCGAGGATGGTTCGGCAGGAGCAGGATCGCAGAAAGATGGTAAGGCAGGTGAGGATATCGTCATTAAGCTGCCGGTCGGCACGCAGGTGTTTGTGGCGCCAGCGCAGGATCAGGAGCATGAGTCTGGTGAGTTGGTTGTCGATCTCGATGTTGTTGGGCGTGAGTTCGTAATCGCCAAGGGTGGACGTGGCGGTAAGGGTAACTCATTCTTTAAGACAGCAACTAATCAGGCGCCGGAGTATGCACAGCCCGGAGAGCAGGGTGAGGCGGGGAGTTACCTGCTCTCTCTCAAACTGGTAGCTGATGTTGGTTTGGTTGGTTTTCCGAATGCGGGTAAATCAACACTCATCTCTCGTATCTCAGCTGCCAAGCCTAAGATAGCGGATTATCCTTTTACTACGTTGGTTCCCAACCTCGGAGTGGTACAGGCCAAAGGTAAGCGGACCTTCGTGGTGGCGGATATTCCTGGGCTCATACCGGGAGCAAGCGAAGGGAAGGGTTTGGGGATTCGATTTCTCAAGCATGTGGAGCGTACGAAGGTGATCGCCCACCTACTTGATCTGACGCAGCTCGATGAAAAAGGTGAGGAAGCAGACCTGGAGCAGCTTTTTGATAGCATTAATCATGAGCTCGCCAGCTTCTCTGATGAGCTCGCACAGCGGCAGCAGATAGTCGTGCTTACAAAAGTTGACGCTGTATCATCTCAAGAACGGGTGGTGCACTATCGCGACCTCTTTCAAAAGCGAGGTCATCATGTGGTTGTGATCTCCAGTGTAGTAGGAACTGGGGTCCCAGAGCTCATAGAGATTTTTGCGGACCATGTTGATGTAATTCGAGCAGGAGAGGGGCAGGTCGAATCCGGCCCAGCAGAGACCTCCTAGCAAAGCGAGGTTACACCGGTGCCCAGGGGTGTTTTTAGGCGGTAGAGCCTTGAGGGGATTGTCGGCCTCTCCCCTAAGTCCCTAAAAAATGGCTCTTTGGGGCTGATGACGGACGAAAATAGGTTTTTCAGGGATGTTTGTACTTGGTGTGATTGTGCCCAGGTGATATACTTTAAGTAATTGGTAGTTCTAGGAGGCGCCACGATTACACGAAAAGACAACAGGCTAGCGACCCTTCCGCTTTCAAAGCCTTGTCTTTCTTGCGCTGATTTCCTCCAGGCGCGCACTCAAATCGCATCACCAATAAAATTCACGACATCCTGTTTTTCGTTCGATAATTCGGTTGTTTTTACCTGTACAAATGACAAGGAGGACCCTGCAACGTATGAAGAATAACCTCGCACTGGTTGTGAAGGATGACGCCGACGCGTTATCGGTGGTGAAGCGAGTCGTGCAAGCCTGTGAGGATGTAAAGGGACAGGACATTGTAGCGCTGGATGTGCAAACAGTTTCTGACTTTGCTGATTATTTCGTAGTTGTAAGTGGACGGTCGGACCGACAGGTGCAAGGTATTACAAATCGAGTAACCGAAGAGCTTTTGTCGCTCGGCGTGAAGCCGCTCTCGGTTGAAGGTTATGAAGATTCGCAATGGGTCTTGATTGATTGCGGCGATGTTGTCGTAAACGTATTCTATGAACCGATTCGGCATTTCTATGATGTAGAGAGCCTCTGGATGCGTGCTCGTAAGTTGGAGATCGCTACGCACTCCTAATCCACGAGGCCTCACCGCGAGGGCTCCGCAGTCGGCATTAGAAGCCGTTCAGTTCTATTTCGACGATACGCTCGTTGGTGCCGTGAACTTCACACCTCGCTGTAGGGCATGCTCAAAGCCTCAGCTGTAGGTCCATTGGTCATTTTGCCCTGTAAACACGTGAGAGCGCTCCGTAGTTCAGGTGAGCCCTCCCAAGCTCTTGAGCCCCCACCGTTAGCTAATTTTATGATGAAGGGTAGTGTCGCAGCCGTCAGCGCCATCGTAGAGGTGCGAGGTGTTTGAGCTGGCATGTTACAGACGCCGTAGTGGATCACCCCATCAACCGAATATACGGGATTATCAAGGGTCGTCGGCTTGCTTGTCTCTGAACAGCCTCCCTGGTCGATACTGATATCAACGAACACAGCTTTTGGGCCCAGTGCTTGGATAGTCTTTCTGTCGATGATTCGTGGGGTGGCCGCTCCAGGCACTAACACCGCACCTATTAAAAGGTCTGCTCCGGTACATTCCCGCTCGATAGAACCTTTGGTGGAGTATACTGTACGAACAGCAGATCCAAATCGCGAGGCGATCCCTTCTAATTTCTGATGGCTAATGTCTATGACGCTGACCTGAGCTCCCATACCCACAGCGGTCGCACACGCCGCACGGCCTGCAATACCGGCGCCGATGATTACAACCTTTGCTGGTGGCACACCGATCGCACCACCTAACAACACCCCCCGCCCTCCGTTTTGAGAGAGGAGGAAATACGCGCCGTTAAGAATCGAGAGTTTGCCTGCAACTTCGCTCATCGGCTCTAGGAGCGGCAATCTACCATCTGATGTGGTCAGCGTTTCATACGCGAAGGCCGTGATCTTGCTCTTGATTAACGCTTGCGCTACCTCGGGCAAGCTTGCAAGGTGGAGAAAATCGAACAAAACTAGGTCTGAGCGAAAAAATTCGAATTCGGTCGGGTCGGGCTCCTTGACCTTCACGAGGAGCTCAGCATTAGTCCACACCTCTCGAAGTGTTTTGACTATACGACACCCCACAGCTTCATAGTCATGGTCGGGAAATGAAGAGCCGAGACCTGCGTTGGTTTCGATGATAACTGAATGGCCGTGCTTAATCAGTTCGCGTGCCCCATCTGGCGTGATAGCAACGCGCTGCTCTAGTGTCTTGCGCTCCCGTGGTACCCCTATCTGCATACGCGAGTGCTCCTTTTGTTAGACAGTTTACCCTGGTCCCGAATAGTGTAAGGCATAGACCACCCGGTTGGCTCGCGCAATGTTTACATGCCGTAGCGGGTCGACTATAACCATGAGGCCCGATTTTAGCTCTTCCTCTACTCGTGGTACGAGGCGGGTTAAACTCTGGCTAACTCGCGTATTTTAACGGAGTTTAGCCCATGGCTAACCTTGCCCAGGACGGTTCCACGTCCACTGGTAGTCCGAGAATCCTGGACGGCAAGACCCTCTCTCGAGCGGTAGCTCGTACCATCTCCCAACGAGTGGAAAAGATATCTAAAAAGGTAGGGCGTTCGCCTGGGTTAGCCGTTATTTTAGTAGGGGATAACCCAGCATCGAAGACGTATGTAGCGGCAAAGCACCGTTTTGCTAAAGAGTGCGGCATAATTACCTTCGATAGCCATCTGCCTGCAACGGTTTCGCCAGGCGAATTACGCAAGGTTATTGAGGCATACAACCACGATGATCACGTAGACGGGATCCTTCTTCAGCTCCCCCTTCCGGCACCCCTTCAAGGCGCTGATTTCGTACCGCTGATCGCTTCGGAGAAGGATTCAGATGGATTACACCCCCTCAATCAGGGGCTTCTACTACAGGGCCTTCAGGCGCCGAGGCCGTGCACTCCACTTGGAGTTATGACGATGCTGGATCTCGCACTGTGCTCGAAGGAGCTTGATGAGACGATGACCCTCGATGATATCCCTGCAGCCTCCTTGGTTGGTAAGAGTGCGGTAGTGATCGGGCGTTCGCAGCTTGTCGGTAAACCGATGGGCTTTCTGCTCCTGGAGCGAAACGCGACGGTGACCTTTGCTCATTCCAAGACCGCTGATCTGCCGGCAGTGTGTCGGGGGGCGGATATAGTGGTAGCAGCCGTCGGGGTGCCGAAGCTCGTGAAGCGAGATTGGATTAAGCCCGGAGCAATCGTACTCGATGTGGGGATTAATCGCACGGCCGATGGAAAATTGGTGGGAGACGTGGACTATGATGCCGTTGCGCCTGTAGCCTCGGCTATCACACCGGTGCCGGGAGGGGTAGGTCCCATGACCGTCGCGATGTTGATGCTCAATACAGTAGACAACTGCGTTCGAAGGAAGGGCATTTTGCTATGAAGAGAACCCCGCTCTACGAGGAACACATTCGACTTGGCGCTAAGATGGTCGATTTCGCTGGATGGGAGATGCCGGTGCAGTACTCAGGCGTGATCGCTGAGCATACGGCAGTGCGTGAGGCGGTGGGTCTCTTCGATGTAAGCCACATGGGTGAGATCTGGGTTACAGGCCCCGAAGCCTTAGCAGCTCTTGAGCACCTCACATGCAACAAGGTGGCAGCTCTGTATGATGGTAAGGCTCAGTATAGCGCTCTCCTGAATCACCAAGGCGGAGTTGTTGATGATATCATTGTGTATCGAGTCAACTCTGAGCGTTATCTTCTGTGCGTCAACGCGTCCAATGCTGAAAAAGACTTTGAATGGATGAAGGCGCATAATCACACGAGCGCAAAGATTACCAACGAAAGCTCTGAGTGGGGGCAGATAGCTGTGCAAGGTCCGCGAGCGATTGAGCTTGTTGCGCCCTTGGTTCGAGATCACGACCTTTCGAGCGTCAAGAGTTTTCATTTTGTCGAAACGGAGATACTAGGTTCGTCAGTCATCATCGCTCGAACTGGTTACACGGGAGAGGATGGTGTAGAGATCTTCGTTCGGGCAAACAACGTGGCTAATGTGTGGTGTCTCCTGTTGGAGCACGGTGCAAGCTATGGTGTTCTGCCGTGTGGGTTGGGAGCCCGTGACTCACTCCGTTTGGAGGCGGCGCTGCCGCTCCACGGACATGAACTAGGTGAAGAGATTACGGCTCTTGAGAGTGGGCTGGGATGGATAGTGAAGCTCGATAAAGGTGATTTTATCGGGCGCAAAGCTCTCGAAGTACAAAAATCTGCGGGCGTACCGAGGAAGCTCGTCGGGTTTGCGTTGGACGACGCCGGTATCGCGCGGCAAGGTGATAGGGTCACCGATACTGTTGGAAACACCGAGGTTGGGGTTGTGACGAGTGGGACCAAGACACCCACCGTCAATAAGGCTATCGGTATGGCTCTTGTGGCGAGTGCTCATTGTGCACTGGGTGCCAACCTGAGTGTGACGGTCCGAGGTCGTAGTATAAGGGCGCACGTTGTACCCCTTCCATTTTACAAACGTGAAAAGAGGCATTAAAGCAAGGAGGGAGCGATGGATTTTCCAGAAGGGTACAAATACACCAGGGATCACGAGTGGGTGAGGATGGAGGGTGATACAGCCGTTGTTGGTATCACAGCCTTTGCGCAATCAGAGCTTGGAGACCTCGTGTTCGTTGATCTTCCTCACGAAGGCAAGACGGTGACGGCTCACGGAAACTTGTGCGTAGTGGAATCAACGAAGGCGGCATCAGATGTGTACTCGCCTCTTGCAGGAAAGGTCGAGGCAGTGAATCAGGCGCTTGCTGATGACCCCGGCCTCATTAATCGTGCGCCATACACCGACGGGTGGATAGCAAAGCTTTCGGGAATATCAGAGTCCGATGTGGCGGGATTGATGTCTGCGCAGGAGTACAAGGCTCTGCTCGGCAAGTAATGTTTACGATCGTGTAGCAATGACGTGGCAGGAATACATGGGTGAAGAACAACTGAAGGAAATCGGTAGGTCGTACAGAAGTGGTTTCGGATCTTCTATCTTTTCCAAGCGACATATCGGTCCGACCGAGCACGAGCTGCGTGAAATGGCAGACTCGCTCGGAAAGAATTCGCTCGATGAGGTGATCGATGCCGTTGTTCCAGCGTCGGTTCGCAGCACGAAGCCCCTCTCTTTGTCCAAGTTCCCCGAGGCGTTGACCGAATATGAGGCGCTTGAGCGTCTGAAGTCCGTGGCGAGTAAAAACACAGTGGCACGATCCTTTATCGGTATGGGCTACTATGACTGCCTCACCCCGACGGTCATTCAGCGTAACATCCTCGAAAATCCGGGTTGGTATACGCAGTACACGCCGTATCAGGCCGAGATCGCGCAGGGGCGACTGGAGGCGTTGCTCAATTACCAGACGATGGTGATGGACTTAACGGGAATGGAGATAGCGAATGCTTCGTTGCTCGATGAGGGAACCTCAGCAGCAGAAGCGATGGCGATGTCACTGGCTCTATCGGGTAAAGCTGACAGCTCTGCGACTCCGAGCGAATATCTCGTGTCGGATACTGTGCATCCGCAGACCTTGGGAGTCGTTGCAACACGAGCAGAGGCGCTCGGTATCACCGTTAAAGTTCTGCCGATCAATCATTTTGTTTTCACGGCGGAGACCTTCGGATGTCTCGTCCAATACCCCGATACGGAGGGGAACATACGTGACCTGCGGGACGTCTGTAATGAGGCTCATGGCGTCGGGGCACTTGTATGTGTTGCCTCGGATCTCTTAGCACTCTGTATGCTTACACCTCCTGGCAAGATGGGCGCCGATATCGTCGTTGGGTTGGCGCAACGGTTCGGGGTGCCGATGGGATTTGGTGGCCCGCATGCGGCCTTCTTTGCGACCCGCGATCAATACAAGCGAAGTATGCCGGGACGTCTGGTAGGAGTCTCGCGCGATTCGAGCGGCAAACCCGCCTTGAGGCTCGCCCTGCAGACTCGCGAGCAACATATCCGCCGCGAAAAGGCGACGAGTAATATTTGTACCGCACAGGTGCTCTTGGCAGTTATGGCCAGCATGTACGGGGTATATCACGGGCCTCAGGGTTTACGTCGGATTGCGGAGCGCACGCATGCCTTAGCGAGCGCCTTTGCGACCCTCGCACTGCGTCAGGGCATGAAGCTTGCCGCGGCCTCTTTCTTCGATACAGTGACCTTGGATGTGGGAGCGGCGAATGCCACTAAGCTAGCTGGGGTAGCAGAAAGGGCTGGTGTGCTGGTGCGGGTGGTATCTGATTCCACAATAGGGGTGAGTTTCGACGAAGCTAAAGGTGTCGATGATCTCTACCATCTGTGCACCGCGCTCTCGGTCAAAACGACGCGTGCCGAATGTGAGGCTACGATCGCTGAAGCTACCGTCATGATCCCCGATAGTTTTAGCCGCGAGGTTGAGTACCTCAGCCATCCGGTATTCAACAGCTACCATTCGGAGACCGAGTTTTTGCGGTACGTCAGGAAGCTCGAATCGCGTGATCTCTCCCTTGGGTTCTCGATGATCCCGCTCGGATCGTGCACCATGAAGCTCAATGCAACCTCAGAGATGGTGCCGGTCACCTGGCCAGAGTTCGGAGCGATACATCCCTTTGCTCCAGCACACCATCGAGCTGGGTACGAAGAGCTCTTCACGGATCTGGAGCAATCTCTGTGTGAGATAACCGGTTTCGACGGCTGCTCGTTGCAGCCGAATGCCGGTTCGCAAGGGGAGTATGCAGGGTTAGTAGTCATCCGAGCATACCATGCTGATCGCCGTGAGGCTCATCGTAATATCTGTCTCATCCCGAAATCGGCGCACGGTACGAATCCGGCCAGCGCGGCGATGGCGAGTATGGAGGTCGTATCCGTCGCGTGTGATGAATGGGGTAACGTTGACCTCAGCGATCTGGAGATAAAAGCCGAGCAACACAAAGATAACCTTGCGGCGCTCATGGTGACCTATCCCTCAACACACGGAGTTTTTGAGGAGGGCATTAAGGCTGCATGTCGGATAGTTCACGCCCGGGGTGGGCAGGTGTACATGGACGGTGCGAACCTTAATGCTCTCGTGGGGCTGGTTCGTCCTGGTGAGATCGGTGCAGATGTGTGCCATATCAATCTTCACAAGACGTTCTGTATCCCTCACGGGGGCGGTGGTCCGGGTATGGGGCCGATCTGTTGCGGAGCTCACCTAGCCCCTTTTCTTCCTAATCATCCAGTGGTCGAGCTTGGTCACTCAAAAGGGGTCGGGCCGATATCCGCAGCACCGTGGGGTTCAGCAAGTATTCTTCCTATCTCTTGGATGTACTTGGCTATGATGGGCGGCGAGGGCCTTACAAAAGCCACGAAGGTAGCGATCCTGGCAGCGAACTACATGGCGCAGAAGCTGCAACACGACTATCCAGTGTACTACCGAGGAGCATCCGGGTTCATTGCACACGAGTGTATCCTGAGCCTTCACGCCCTCAAAGAGGAAGCAGGAATAGAGGTGGAGGATGTGGCCAAGCGTTTGATGGATTATGGTTTCCATGCACCTACGGTGTCTTGGCCAGTTGCGGGAACGTTGATGGTTGAGCCTACGGAAAGCGAGTCCAAGGCGGAGCTCGATAGGTTCTGTCAGGCGCTCTCAATGGTCCGGTCAGAGGTACGCCGTATCGCTGCTGGAGAGATGGATAGGAGTAATAATCCACTCAAGCATGCGCCACACACCGCACAGATCGTCGTTGCGGATAGCTGGGATAGGCCGTACAGTCGTGAGACGGCTGCCTTTCCGGCTGCTTGGACCAGGGAGGCTAAGTTTTGGCCAGCCGTTGGACGTATCGATGGTGTATACGGCGACAGAAACCTCTTCTGCTCGTGTATAGGGCCAGCGTAGCTCGTTCGATAAGGAGCTGGTTGAAGCTTCGGATAGGAATGGGCAAGCTTCAGTACGAAATTCTAAAGCTCTCGATCTGCGCGGTATCGCTGATTATCGATCTGTCCGTTGCCTCGTGTTCACCCCTGGACGATGTGCTCAATCAACTCGACAGCTCCAAGCCCCCGGAGCGCGTCATTGAGCGCAACATCGAAAGCCGTCCGAGCAAGCTGCATGACATCATAAGGCCGCTCGTGGCTGATCTGCTGTGGGATCCTTCGAAGCCCAATAGCGGGCAGCGTGATGCCCTGTATAGTCCTCATCTCCGAGATATCACTTCCGGGCTACAACGCAGCGCTCATGTGCATGTTAGGAGTCAGGCTGGAGAACTCTCGGGTATCCGGGAGGATGCGTGCCCGAATGAAAAAAGCTGGAGCCATGCCGAGCATGAAACCACGGCGTGTTGTGGTGTAGATACGTCGCGCTATGCGGCATTGCGGGAGGATCACAACTTTAAGGCGTGTTGTGTTCGCAGAGGGGAGGAGCAGCTTAGCGAGGAGGAGATAGCATGCCGCCATCCAGATGGTTCAGGTTGGGCAGGTTTATTTGAGTTTTACTTCCCGACTCAGATCATGGAGTGGGGGAGGACCGATGGAAGATCGCTCCTGATAGAGGAGGATGGGGTAGCTGTTGGTGGTGGCGAGGGTAAGTCGTTAGGTAGTCCAGCGTCTAGTCTGAGTGCGGGGGATATAACCCTTCGAGTAAACCTGCCAGCGATGGCTCTTAAGCACCGTGAAGAGTTAGCCCGCGATCTATGCATGCATCCGAAGCAGCTCATGAAGCTCATGGATCCTGATCCAGTAGAGGATCCGTATCAGCGCAAGCCTCCTGGTCAGGGCACCGCGGGTGAAAAGATGCTTGAGGCGATCCCCGTGTGGACGACGCAGGTGCGCTTTGGGGTTCTATTGGTATCGGATCCGCTAGAAACGCTTAAACTACTCAATTTTGATGCTCCCAGCTACCCCCTCGTTGGCGGTAAGCAAGAGAGGGCTACTGACCTTGCACTCGGTTACGAACAGGGCTTCATCCGAAATGCGCGCTACTGCGATGTCATGGCTGAACAGAAACAGCACGCAGATTCAGATGGATTACGTGAAGCTGTGCAGGTCTACGGCAAGGGTTTGTCACGGGAAGCACAAGAGACGAACACGGGCTATTCGTGTCGAGAAGCTGGAGGAGGTCGGATATCTCTGTCACCGTTAGCGCGTATTGCACTTAAAGACGGACCGGAAGTAGCAGCCCTGAGGGCCTTAGCCTTTGCTGTGGCAGCGGGTGTGTATGCTCCGGCGATGGCGGATTCGCAGAGTCGGACCTCGTATTATAAGCGCTTCGAACCGCAGCCATATTTTAGGTTTTCGGGTAAACCGTTTATTGGAGGTGCGGGAAGCAACGAACATGGAGTTCAGTGTCGTTCCGTACGTGGCGAGACGTACGCTAAGGATAGACCACAGGCAGATCGACTGTATTCTATCCCTTCGGCAATTGGAGGAAGCTATGCTGCGCCGATGCGCATATTTGCGAGCTGCCCTAAGGGGTGGATACGGTGGCGAGGAGTACACTCTGAATCAGCTTGTGGTGAGGAGAAGCTGTGGTGAATAGAGACACAGTTGCAGTACCACGACTACTCAGACCTGCGCACTGTGGCAGAGCTTCTGCCCGGCGGACGCTGGTGCTCATGCTCCTGAGTCTACTGATCATAGCCTTGCAAAAAGCAGACGTCGCTGCCGAGAACATAGATCAGAAAAAAACCGAATTGAAAACGACCTATTTAGAACTCTACGTCAGCTCTTCAGATCCCAATCATTTCAGTTCTGTTATCGAGCGTGCCTTGCGTGTTAGCCAGCGAAACCTAGTACCGATCGCCGCGATCTACCACATTGGTAACTACAACAATGTCACTCCTGAGATAATTCAGAAGCTGCAGGTAGCAAAGTTGAAAATCTTCGCGCTTACCGAAGTACCGAGCGACCTGCCGCTTGCAAGCTCTCCAGCATGGATCTTTGTAACATCGAGTGGGCGGCGGATCGTCGAGGGAACTATCGCCATCGACAGCTTCATCGATGATAGCGGTGAGTTTCGAGATGGTAGTAATATTCGCGATCCACTTGCCGAAGCCACTCCCGAAATCATCGAGAAGATGGAGGGATTCTGATATGAGTCCAAGAAGGCAAGAGATCTTGTTGTGTCTTCTAGTGGTTTCTCCGCTGTGCTGCGCACCCTGGGTAAGTGCCCAGGACATTCAATCTGAGTTGTCGCAGAAGGTTAATGAGTTGCATGAGAGGGTCAAGCCTGAGAGCGCTGCGGAGGCGCAACGTCGCGAGGTGCAGGCAGGTAAGCAACTCGATGATCTGGAGCGGCTAGCGGAACCACTTGACGCTTCGTCCCCGCGAGACCCCCGTTTTGAGATACTTTCACATCATCGAGGTAGTCAGGGGGCTGCTTTTCCGAGTCGGAACGATGTAGTAGTAGAGATACCTGCGCATACCGCGCCACACGATGTCTCGGAGTCGTTGAAGGAGTATTGGGTGGCATCCTCTCAAGCAAGACAGCGCCCCATACGATGTAGCCGAAGCGATACTACAACGATTCCTCGGCGGAAGAAGGGAGCAAGCGATGAGGTTTTGTCAGATCGACTGTATGTTTGGAAGGAGTTAGTTCCGGTCGATCACGCTGAGGTTTATGGAGCCAATACCAGGGTAGAGGCATATGACGGAGATCAAGCCGAAGAGGTGCTGGTGCAGATGGAGGCAGATGTCGTTCCCTGTGTCCCATACCGCGTTCGATATACTGCTACTCACGTGTTTCATCATACGGGAGAAGACGCTCTCGGTAATTTCGACAGAAACCCAACAGGTCGCGGAGTTCTACACCGATGGGCTAGTCAGAGAGCTGCCTCGCTTCCCTAAAGCTGAGTGGTGGGAAGACCCTCAGCGAGTAGCCCGGCTAGGATCTCTGATGCATGAGTGCGGTCGCGCACCTCCATCACGACGGTGATATCAACGTGTCCTGGTAGCCGTGCATAGAAACGATCGTGTAGGACCTGCAACACATTTGCCCCTCTATCAGCTATAATTCCGGAGATAAGCCTTAGAGCGCCGGGCCTATCTGGGAGCGCAATGCTAACCTTGAGCAGTCTGCCACGTTCAGCCATATCCTGCTCAATCAGCCGAGAGAGCAAGTTCATATCGATATTGCTGCCGCAGATCATCACAACCGGTTTCGAGTATTTCGGCGGTAGAAGCCCTTCAGCAAGGGCTGCAAAGCCTGCCGCTCCTGCACCCTCAACAACGACGTGTTCCTGTTCGAGAAGAGTTATGATAGCGCGTGCTATGGCCGCTTCGGATACCGATACAAGTTGGTCAACGCGGGCATCGAGTATTGGGCCCGTCACTTTCCCAATGGACTTAACTGCGATACCGTCAGCGATCGTCATCGGCGAGAAAGTGCGATTATGGGTGGATGGATCCCTGCGAAATTCAGCCGCCCACTCCGAACACACTCCAAGAATAAAAACATCCGGCCGTTTCGCTTTGATAGCAGTCGCTATCCCAGCAGCGTATCCACCGCCACCCACTGGAATCACTACTGAGTCAAAGTCAGCTAGCTGCTCCATCAGCTCAAGCCCAGCAACCCCTTGACCGTGTACGACAAAGGGATGGTCAAAGGGTGGGATGTAGGTAAGATTGTTGAGTGTCGCAAGTTCCTGGGCATACTCCATAGCTTCCACTAAGGAGTTCTTGAGCGTGATGAAAGCGCCGAGCTTTTTGCAGGATTCAACCTTCACAAGGGGCGCGCTTGAAGGCATGACGATGTGACAGGGCACTCCGAGTTTGCTCGCGTGATAGCTCAGCCCAAGGGCGTGGTTGCCGGCACTTGCAGTGCAGACACCTCTTGAGCGTGTGCTGGGCTCAAGGCACAGAAGATAATTGAGTGCACCGCGTTCCTTGAACGCTCCCGTACGAAGCTTGTTGTCCCACTTGAAATGTACAGTACGTTTCAGCTCCTCTGAAATAGTGAGTGCCTTAGTCACTGGAGTGACCGGAAGGTACGGGCTAATCCTTGCGCGAGCTGCCTCTATATCAGTGAGGGTTGGTAACATAGTCAGGTAGTGTCTAGGCTTTATACATTAATGACACTCCCGCAATCCGCCGTCTAGGCAGTAAACGGTGCGGTCCTTAAAATGCTCCAGTAACCTATTATGGCGCCCGTCCGGCAGAGCTTTTATTACGATCAGGCCCTCAAAGGAAGGGTCGTAGAGCGTTGCGGCTATGTCCATCGACTGCCATCCGTATTCTGATACCAGCACGAGTGATTTTTGTGGAGGTAACTGAGCTAGGCGAGCTACGAGCTTCGTGTCAATTCCGTTATAGTTGCGATACGAGGGCAGAATTGTTTTCAGACCGAGCAGATTAATCGCAAAAAGGCATGCAGTCGCAAAAGCCCAGATAGATCTCGGAGCTGAACTCCTCAACTGAAGACCGTGAACTACCCCGCGGGCGGCGAGAAAGAAAGCCGCAGGAAGGGCCTCAAACATAAAACGCGGACCATATCCGTGCATCCCGTTGGTGTTGAGAAAGCAGTAAGCTGAAAACAGCCCGATAAGTGTGCCGGCAGCCAAGCAACTCCATCGATCGGGCTTCGCTAGTATACCGAGACAAACCAACGAGCCGAACACGAAGTACCAAGGGGTATAAAAAGCGATTGTGAGTAAGCCTGCGAGGACGCTTTCCATTTGGCCAAGGCCACGAGGGAAATTCGTATATGAGACCGAAAGCCCCCACAGATACGAGTGGGGCGATGCAAGATAAGAGCCTGTGATCAGCTTGCTGTCGATACAGAAAAAAAGCAGTACTGGCGCAGCTCCCACGATAAAAAAGGCCCAAGCACGCCAGGGCCATGGGCGCCTGCGCGCAAACAATGCGGCACACAAGAGAGTTGCAGACACACCAACTACAGTGAGCTGTCTAATTGAAAAGGCGTAAGAGCACAAAAATCCGGCTAGGGAGAACCAACCCATTCGACCTGAATCTACTCCCTTGGACCAGGCCAGGAGGGTCATCAGCAAGAGGCTCAAAGTAGCCGTATGCATCATGAATTCTCCAGCCTGAATTATGGTGAAAGGGCTCATGGCATACAATGATCCTGCAAGAAGAGCAGTTCGGGAATCAAAGTATCGGCGCACTATCGTCGTGAAGCACACGAGGCCGAGAGTAGAGAGCACAGGGCCCACAAACTGTGGGACTCCAAGAGCAAGGAATAGAGCAATTAACGCAGGCCAAAAATGATTTGCATGACGGTGCACGAGCCGACCATCTACGACAACCGAGGCGTTGCTCTTGAATGCCTCATGCGGTTGTTCAGGTAAAGGAGCTGACTCAAGGCGTCCCTGAGTCATTAAGATAGCTTGTCGGTAGTACACTGCAGAGTCGGGAATATGAGGTACACCTCCAAGTATCTTGATGGCGAAAAAAGCGCTTAAGCCAAAGTGGATAAAGGCGAGTGTGACTAGGCCACATCGGAAGCCCCATATTCCATTGGACTGAGTATCCTCATTTCGTCTGAAAAAGCCGCCGATGAATGTAATCAATGCTGCAGGCAGTAAAAGCTCACAAAGTACGTTTACGATGCGGCCGATGTTCACTGATACAGGCTCCACCACCTCAGTGACGGCAGGGCAGCCACTTGCAGTGCAGATTCCAAAGGAATTATCGATAGCTCCATCTGCAATCGATATCTTGATCGGCCCTTGATTAGTGTGGAATGTCATCTCTCCGCTACCTCGTCCAACCATGGTGGCGTCAAGCTGAAAGATACCTGGCATTGAGTCTATGATTGTTTGCTCCGATGACCATAGGTGAGCTGCGGTCCAGTCGTTGAAGGATGGCTCAAGTTTCGGCCATACACCGTGAGCAAGAGAGCCGAACCACTCGCGTCCCCAAAGCCATAGTGTAGGCCATCTCTTCTCGAAGTGACTGCCTCCTTCCGCTGAAACCACGAGGCGTGCCAGGCCAGCATCTCCATGCATAGTCTTACGAAATCTGATCGTCACGCGCTCCACCGTTGATATATCGATCGGGAGCTTCAGTGAAGTACTAAAGTGTTCCGCGACGATGGAGGAGCCATCAGAGGAGATTCGCACCACATTCTCAAAGCGCGTGATCTGTGACAGCAATAGTACGACCAGAGTCAAGATGAGTGACGGCTTGAAATTCACGATAGCGCTCGAAACGAATCACGGGTTGAGTAGGGTTACCGGAACTGCATCGGGAAACCCTTTCAGTTTTTGCTCAATATACTCGGGATTGAAGTTGGAGCTTTTCTTGAATATGAGGACCTTTGGGTGGTCATAATTTAAAAGCATCTCTTCTAAGTCGTCATCGACCAATACAAACGGACCCAAGCTCGGGTACGACGTAAAGACCTTCTCGAGAGTGAACCCCAGTTCGCCTGAAAAGAGCATTCTATAGTATTCGTTGGTGAACGGGAATCTTCGGGGTAGTCTGGGTATCGATGATGTCAGCCGATTGCTTGAAATTACTATATAGTCGGTAGCTTTAATGCCGTCGAGTGTGTGGCGCAGTTTCTGAGCGTTGTCAGCATGGTAATGTTGAAATTCAATGCCTTTGTAGCAACCTCCGAAACCGTCCTTGCCACCTACTCGCAGAGGCAGGCCATCATCCCAATGTTCGTTGGCCAGAGCGCTGCCGCAGGGGATATTATCGTAAATCCAACGCGAGGCTTCGATACGAGTATGAGGTCGACGATAGACATTCGTGATAGCTATTGCAAATAGAAAGGAGTACCCCATGATCGCGACAGCGGGTAGCGCGCTCAAAATACGAGCGTAGAGCCGTCCGAATCCGCCTACCAGGAGGCGTTCTCGCAAATGAGTGCTCAACCACACCACTGTATAGCCTGCTGTCAGCGCAAAAAACGGATAAGCAAGTGATAGATAGCGACCAGCTTTGACAAATTGCACGGCATTATAAGAGAACCAGAATATCGCCCATAAGAGCCATGAGAAGACCGAAGCCGATGGTGACACTAACATCCGAGCACTGAGGAGTAGAAGCCCGCCCCAGCATGCGATGAACCACAGGATGCCCATCTGCCACCAAAGCATGTTATCCCAGTGGAAAAAGAATGGCTTGCGGTTAACCCAAAACACGCCGGGTGGAATATCGGCTCCGGTCATTAAGCCTCGAACCTCCTCCATGTTTCTGAGAAAATTTGCCGAGAGCGTGAAACTGAAAAACGAGGTACCACCGAAAGCGTATGGCTGAAATACACGGAAAGTTATGAGCATAATTGAGAGGGCTAGGATGCCCCCTCCAATAACTTGAACTACGGGAGGCGTCTGTTTCGAGCTGGCAGCTTCCTCGCCACCTAAAAGCGTCTGTGCGATGCTACCGCCAACTGATTTCACAAGCACTACGAGCATCGGAAGAGCGACGAAGGGAAGCGCGAAGGCAGTGCTTATCTTCGATGCGAGAGCGAAGCCGAGCAGTAATCCTAAGATTGAGCATCTGCAGAGAAATCCACATGAAGAGTGAAAAATTAGTGCAGAGGCGATAGCTCCGCCAATCACCACCAGTTGCACCACGCTGTACCATGGAAGTCCCGTCAAGAGGGATAGGAGGAGGATTGCGAAGGGTATGGTACCTCCAGCCCATACGAGCCATGTAGCTACTGGTCGCGATGGAGCGCTACCCTTACGTGGATAGAGAGCACCGACCGCCATGACAAAAGCAAGAAGTACGAAACAAGCGCCATAGTTCTCGACGCCGAAAAAATGAGAAAGCTGTATATTTTGGGGCACGAGGGCAAAGAGCGCAGCGCCTATGAGGCCTACTCGTACGCCGAGTACTAATTTACCTAGTACATATACACCGAGGAGTGTGAGCATATCGAAGATGGTAACGAGAACTCGACCAACGATGTGTACAGAGTAGTAATTATCGGCCCCAAAGATGTGCCCCAAGTATTTCGTGATAAATATGGGTAGAGTGCCGTAGACGAAGAACTTATGACCGGTATTATACGGGCTCATCGTAGACCTCTCTGAATCAAAAAACTCAGATAAGGTACTTGGGATGACTAACTTGTCTGTCACCATCGTGAGGAAACGTTCATCAGGGTGAAGGTGCTGATCTTCATCCCAATACAACCCCACGCCCATACGAAAGTAGAGACCTATCAGCAGAATTATGACGAGCCATAGCCGGCGAGCGAGCGCAGATTCCATGCAGTGAGTGCCTTCAAAGAAGTAGTTTAGGCTGCTGAGGCCATTACCTACGCTCTACAGTGCTTCGACTAACTGGCTGAGACAATAGTATATTTTGTGTGATAACGAGAATTCGAAGATTACCCGTCGTCGTAGATACCCGCCTCGTTGTTAGAGCAATCTTAGACCGTTCGGCCACTGCTGGCCGGTATCGCTCGAGCCAAGGGTGTACGAACTTCCCTCGCGGAGGATTGGCACTATGGAGAGAGGTGAATATAGTGGACGTCATGGGTTCCCCCGACGATAGCACTGAAGAAGCACACTCCATTGGGGTATTGTCCGAAGCGACCGCTGAAGTGAGTGGCTCTGGCTGGATGACGGCGCTGTGACGTCTGAACAAGTGGCCTTACTACATCCACGTTTTAGCAGCTCTCGTTCGAAATGTGCGAAACCCTCATGTTGTGGTTAGTGTAATGCTGGGGAAGCCTGGCACTTTGCAATTTCGGTCCGGATTTAAACTGAGAGTGCTGCGACCAATCGACCTCTTGGTCGCGGCAGAGGCTATCCTGTTTGACTGCTACAAAATAGCGCAATCACCGCCGCCGCGATCGGTCATAGATGTAGGCGGGGCCCTTGGGGAGTTCGGGCTCTTTATTGCCCATCGTTTTCCATCAGCTAAGGTGACTATCTTCGAACCTAATCCGGAGTCTTTTGCGGTGCTCCGAGAGAACGCAGCTTTGAATGGGTTGAAAAATGTAGACTTAGAATGGGCGTGTGTAGGACCTGATATTCGCTATGACTTTCCCGCACATCACTCGGTCCGGAATTCCGTCATCGCCGCAGACTCGAGATACACGCAGGTACCAGGAACACGACTTGCTGATTTTATTCATGATGAAGTTGATATTCTGAAGGTCGACACAGAGGGCTTTGAGATCCCAGTCTTGAAGACTGCGGGAAATAAGTTGGCACAAATCCGGACGATATTGTTGGAGTATCATGAAAGTATCGTACCGGGGCAGCGGAGAGTCCTGGAACAAATACTGGTAGACAATAGATTTGTTGTGACCTCTGAGGCGGATCCTTTTGATGAGCATCTGGGATTGATGTTTGCTGTAAGGAGTGAAGAGGACTAGGGAAGCGGGGCAAGACCATGCTGAGACGTGATGTTGTTGAGTAGGGGTGCTAACGCACCGGTACGTTACATGCATCAACGAGCGATGGCTGAGATTTTGTATTTGGGGATGCGCCCATGCGAACTCAAAACCCCAAGGTCTCATGAAAAGGAATATCTGCATAGAGCACCCCTCGAGAGCCCCAACGGGACTCAGATATGACACGCCCCGAAGCGTCAATAATCAACGAAGGAGCAGAATTGTTTGCCAACAAAAAAGGCAATCTATTCTGGACTGCATGCATGCGTGCGATCTGTCGCGTTTTCCAATGGAGTGTTCGTGAGCCGTGGAACCAAAACTGATTCGAGAGGTTCATAAGCACCTGCGCGCTATGGTCCCTCGCGAGTGAGCGGTAGAGATACGGTGAGAACAAATCGGAGCAGAGTAAACTACCGAGTCGAATTCCGCGAAAAACCCCGGGTGATAGCGTGCGAACGCTGGAGGAATAGGGCGCTGCTACTTCATCGATGTATGCATGCAGCGAGGGATCGTTGATTATCGAAAAGAAGGTTTTGGTGAACGCTGGTGCATACTCGCCGAGTGGCATCAACATCTGCTTGATGTAGCGTCCTAGCTCACCTTTGGATGTTGACTCGTAGAGGAGCTTCTTGGTTTCAAACGCCTCGTTTTTTTCATCTGCTACAAAGAGCTCGTTACGGGAGTTTACAATCAGCACCTCCCGCCCTCCCGTGTATCGCTCCACGAAAGTTTGATAGTCTCCCTTGGCCCAAAAGATAGACGTAAGGCCGAGCTCCTCAGGTAAGAGAATCACATCAGCATGCGGCTTGGTGGCCATAGCGCTACTTAAATCCTCTAGCACAGCGGGATGGATCACTTCATCTCGAACGGAGTCGATATTCGTTGAGACAACGGCAAAACGAAGGGTAGTACTCTGCTCAGCTACGGTTGAGGCGTGCTGGCTGACCTTCCAGATAGTACAAACAAAGATGATGCCGAAGATCTGGAAGGCGATAGCCTTCCTACCCCGTGTGGATGAGACGATATCAGGGATACATGCTATGAGTCCGGCCAGGAATGCGGCTATACCGTTGAGCGCGTCGAGCCCACAAGGATTTGCAAGCTGTAAGAGAGTGAAGTTTTCAGTGAGAGCGTATCCGATGGCAGCTGCCGAGAAGTGCGGACCAAAGAGGGAGTTGGGGCCGTATGTGGTTAGAGCGAAACACCACATCCGACAGATTTCGACGATAACCCAAGTTGCTGCGGCGAACATAGGGAAGAGATGCGAGCGTTTGTACCTCATCAGAACGGCTACACCCAGAGGTACAGGTGCAGCCAGACTCAAGGCAACATACATCCATGTCATCACGACAGCGACGATCTGCACTTTTTGATCGCTGATTCCGAGAAACGAGAGTGGTAGGGTATCCAGAAACCAGATCGTTCCTGCAGCCCCTGTCATGAGTCCGAAGAAAAGCCCGGCTATCAGAGTGTATGCCAACTGACTAGTTGAGCTACGAAGCGCTGCTAAAAAGAGCCCCAGACCGAGCGGAGCAAGTACCCACACCTGCGGAAATACTAAACCGAGCGCTGTGAGACTCGATGAGAGGAAGATTTGCATGGGCTCAAGTTATCGATCTGATGGTGTAGCAGCACTTTAAAAGTCACTTCCAGCAGGAGCTTCCTCAAGCACGATTTGACCGTTTCGGAGTGCAACTGTCACAAACGAGGTACGTATTTGCGAAGTGAATGTGCGTGACGTACCAATCGTTTCATTTTGTACGTCGTGGGCTTCAATCGTGAACGAACCAGCCCGAATCGAAAATTGAGTTACCTCGCCCCGACCAATCGTTGCAGAACGTCCCGAATCCCCGGCGATCCTTACACTGATGACCCCTGATGGGGCAACCGGCGCACCTGCAGGTATCGATGCTCGAGCAAGTCGAAAACCTACCTTGCTGGAGCGGTCAGTGGGTAGTGCAGTGGGGATAGTGCCAACGTCGTTATTTAACCCCCCTGAATTCCAAGCGCCACCTCGGGTGATCCTAGAATCCCCGAAGCTTGTGCTTAGGACTGTATCGGTCCATTCCTCGACGTTTCCTCCCTGATCGAAGGTGCCGTATGGGCTTGGAGAGTTCACGAAGGTGCCGACGGCGGTAAGGTAGTTTTGCGCCACATCGAACACGTCAGATTGCGTCACTGAAAACAGCCCTAACCGCTTAAAATTAGCTTGGTTCGTTCCTGAGCTGGCGTTGTTCTCTGGCAAGGCATCGCTTTGTGTAGGGAAAAGCCAGTACCCTGAGTTAAGGCCTCCGCCTTTGTAGTAGGCCGCCTTGAACCATTCGTCATGAGATGGAATCCACCACAGTGCGCCAGGATTACGGATGATTGTTCCACTGAGAGCTCCGTTTAACGTGTAGGCTCCCGTCTCGATATCAGCGGTAGCCGATCCCCCATTGTGCATCCAGTTGGAAAAACGAGCAGCGTTGAACCAGGTGACGTACGAGATCGGTTTTTTCCCGTCGCCCACCGCGAAGTATGCGTATGGCGAAATGGCGGTGCCGCTACCGGTTCGAGTGATACCGGCTATGTTCGAATCACTAAGCATGCGGGAGTCGTACAGGGATTCAACAACTAGCGAGTTTGACCCATCGGAGCGAGTTGCTACCGCGCTGAGAAAAACCGTGTAGTCCGCGATAGTGACCTCAAACGTGCCCATTCTGAATGGCAGTGAGACGCCTCCAACAGTCGAGCCCCCAGGGGGTATCAAGGGAGCATTGCCGATGTCGTCGATCGATACGGTGTCTAGGCCAAGAAGAGGCTCCACAGAACCAGAGGGAGTCGAATTTTGAATTCGTACGATTCTGGGCGATTTCGATCCACCCCCAGCGCCTCCTCCTGCGAAGAGTTCGTCGGTTCCTGTGGTCAGGAGTGCGATGGTGCAGGTTAGGATCGTAAGCGCTTTTGTACCGTAAGAAGTTGTGTTCTTACTCATGAGTGCACATTACCTCTGAGACACTGAAAGTCTCGATACGAGCCGTTTGTATTTCGCAATTTCCGGGTCTAACCACTGTTTTGGCTCGCACATCAACACCGATCCGATCAGGTAGTTGTCCGCAGTGCGAATAAATTTAGCAAGTCCACGAGCGGGAGTTGTCCCAACTGGTTGCCAGGGAAGCACTGCGAAGGTGGAGAAGTCCGAGCGGAAGTCGCGTCCTCGGCTTGAAAACAAATTAAACGAGTATCCTTGGCTTTCGAGGAGCCTCCTGATCGAATTACCGAGTTGCGATTTCGAGATCTTAATCTCGTCTCGTTGGAGTGGCTCTCGAGAGATAAATATGGCGAATTTTTTCGAAGGGTCCTTCGGCTGAATCAGGAAGGTGTTCTTGTTTATTCTCTTCGGCGCTGACGCTCCTGTAGGCAAGACGAGCTTAGTGCGTCCGGCAAAAAACTCGTAGCTTCGGTTCGAGCGTGTTGTAGCAGCTACAAGCGTGTGGTCAGATCCACCGAACGCGGCCAATAAAGTCCCACATGTGAGTGTCCACAGAATGAGATTTTTTTTGCAGAATCGGATTTTCTGAATTCCTTGTATGGCGACAGTTCTTGCAAAGCGGTTACGCATATCGGCTCAGTAGGCTACATTGTCACATAGCATCACGAGCAGGGTATGTGACGAATTCATTGAGATTGCCAGACTGGTTTGGCCGGGTCAATCGAAAACAGTTTTGGTGAGTGTAGGGCAAAGGGTCGGCGGGGAGGGGCGAGCATGGTCGAGCGAACAGGCTAGTTCAGCATCCTTGGTCATAATCTAGTACGGCTAGTGGTCAAGGGTTGTTGTGTCACGGAGTATCGCCAGACGATATGAGCCGATCTTCCGAAAACCGATCGCTTCGTAAGCTTTTGCTGCCGCTGGGCTATCGGTAAAAAGTATTCCCTTAATCGCTCCGAGCTCTCGGGCCAATCGTAAGGTCTCTGCGACGAGTATTCGTGCGTACCCGCGGTTACGAAGAGTAGGTGGCGTCCATACTGGTCCGACTTGCACCATATCAGGTAGTCGGGCATTGAATGCGCTGAAGGAGACCGGTTGTTGGTCGATGCAGAGCGCCCATGCGTCCGTGCCAGTCGTGAATCGATTGAACCGCGTCTCAACGATCGTTTCTAGCTCGGGTGTATCCTGCCGACCTAACGCCTCTATCTCGTATCCTCTAATCCACTCCCTGAGGAGCCCTCCATGGATTTCACACGCGGCGCATACTGAGCTATTTTGAGGTAGAGCTAGTTCCGATAACGCACTGAGTTTGAGAGCATACAGCCCTTCACAGGAGTTTAAGGAATATTCTCTCTCGCTGAGCGATAGGTGCTGAATCACTTGGTACGCTTGGTCTGCTGGGCCAAGAATTGCAGAGATTGGGCGTGTGGCTACACCTCGAAAGAAGGAAGCAATACGAGGGAGCAGCTCTTCATCTGGCGCCTGGACAATAAGAGAGCCGTTCCAGAAATGTGCTAGAACTCCGGCGATCGAGCCATCTGTAGATATCGCCCCGAAGTACTCACCATAGTACTCGGCATCTTTAAACTCGATTCCCACTCGAGTGAGGTTGTTACGGAGAAACATCGAGCTCTCTGCGTGCTTGTGCAGAAAGTGAGCTAATGCAGACGCGTGTTCTCCGTGCAATCGAGCGATTCGCAGCATCGTCATCCTCCCTGCTGGTGCCAGTATAGGGTTAGCGTGTGCGACATGGTACCACAAAAAGGGGAGCTTCCAAGTGTTGTGTGGGGCGTCTCGTAGCATATCTCACAAAGAGGCTACGGCAGAGGGTAGCGCTTTAGCTTGAGCACTCCTATAGTTCGATCCGAGATGAAGAGTTTTGACCTTATAGTTATAGGTGGCGGGATTGCTGGACTCGGTATCGCTGAGCAGGCCGGCGCCCGTGGATTATCCGCCTTGGTGTTGGAGGCTCGAAGCTGTTGCTCGCAAACCTCCGATAATACCCTTCGAATCATCCACGGGGGATTTCGGTATCTGCAGAACTTCGATTTCCCAAGACTCGTCAGATCCTTGCGTGATCAGACTGAGCTTCTAAGAGATGTTCCCGCGGCTTTGACCCCTCTTCCGTGCTTGATGCCACTTACTAAGTTTGGACTTAAGAGTAGGCTCTCGGTAGCGTGCGCGGCCCTCCTGTATCGAACGTTTATGCAGGCCAGCCGAAGTCCTTTGATTCCACCGAGGACTCTCTCAAGCCATGAGGCGGAATCGTTAGCACCATTTCTCGTTGGCAAGGTGCCATACGGGGCGTTGTGTTGGTATGACGCTGTGATGAGTGAGCCGTCCTTGGTGAGGAATTACCTCGCTGAACGCTGCACGCAGAGTGGAGTCACGATCCTCACCAATCGGCCGGTCGTGTCGCTTGCTCGAAGTGGAAGAGATTTCGAAATTCGCGACCAGGAGGGAACGGTGTGGAGCGCGCCACGAGTCGTCAATTCGATGGGTCCGTGGCTCGATACCCTCAATCTTCCATCGGAGTTCGCAGGCCTTCGGCCAGGCTGGTGTAAGGGGTTTAATCTTATTGTTTCTCGTCAATTTGATGCGCAGTGTGGAATAAGTCTTGAAGGCTCCGATGGACGTCTTTTTTTCTGCGTACCTCGGGGTAGCGGTACTGCAATCGGAACGTGGTATGAGCCTCACCCACCTAATAGCCTTCCGCCGCAGGTTTCTCATGAGGAGATACAGAGATTTTTACGCGCCATAAACGATGCTATCGGGACGGAAGAGATCACACCAAGCGACATCGTTGGCTTTGATGTGGGGGTGTTACCGACTATGCATCGCGGCACAGGCAGTCCGGTGCCCCTTGCGCATGAGCGTATCAGTGCCCACGCTGGATACATCGAGGTGGTGAGTACCAAGTATACTACGTTCAGATCGCAAGCTAGAGCTGTCATGCAGCATCTGTAGGGAAGCGAGGCAAACCCCTCCCTACTGCGAAAGTAGATCGTGGGTTACTCTTCAGTTTTCACGATGGGAAAAAAATCCTCAATGTATCGCTGTGGATACCTTGATACTATCGGGCCCGAAATAGCCTTGGCGGAGTCGGGTGCGGTTTTTCCCCTCACGAAAATCGAACATCAACCCAACCTCTACTTTCTCGCTACGGGTAGGTTTTGCCTCGCTTCTTTATGGAGCAGAAGCCGAAGGAAGCACGACCTTTTTGGCGCTTCGGGAGATCGAGTGGGTAGTGTCGCCAAAACTTTGGGCGGATTATGCAAACAAGAAGGGGAAAATACAAAGAGAGCGGGAGCACAGCGAGCGTGAGTGGCATAAGAAAAAAATGGGTATGATACCCCCTCGTTGAGCTCTTTGTCCTCTTTTGTTCACTTAGATGCTTGAGCCAGCCCTAACTCCCCCCTTAAAGCCCCAATCACCAGGCTCTTTGTGAAATACACGGCATGTTACCAACTCGAAAGTCGGAAGCGCCTCTTTTTCTCTTCTCGACATGATTCAATATTCACCAGCGACATTCGCTTGCTCTGTTTGAATACGCGAAAAACCGAAATTTTCCGGCAGCGACTCCGAATTGTCGATGGAGATCTTTTTTCTCCGCTGGGAATATAAGCGAGTGTTCGCATAGAAATCGGTTTTTCCGGACAGAAACTAGTTAGTACCCTTCGTCTATGACCGATATCTTAGTCCAGGGGCGGATGCATCCTCTGCCTTCGCTAACGCTTGTGTAAAGCCTTGATACGTTCGCGTCCCGGTCTAGTGCCTCCTCTTTTTGAGCAAGAGTCGTTGAGGTCGTAAAACAACCTCAGTTGTGACCAGGCGATCCTCTTGCGCTAGGATGTGTGTAATCGTGTCTGCGATCCCTTCGGGCTCTATCGCCGCCACAGGGTCATCCTCGGGCGCAAAATGTAAGTGATCGTAAAAAGGGGTACGAGTGATGTCAGGTGAGACAGTAACGATCTTTACTCCGCTCTTACGAACTTCATCAAAGAGCGAATCGCTGAAATGCTTCACGCCAGCTTTGGTTGCAGCATAGGCTGCTCCAAAGGAGCTTCGCTCATGTGCAGAGAACGAGGAGATGTTAATGATCCATCCTTGGGTTCCTTTGAGTGCTCGCAGAAGAAACCTCGACATCAAGAGCGGGGCTAAGAGGTTAATCCGCACCATCTCTTCGATCTGGTTCACAGAAAGCTCTTCGTGTGGAGCGAAGTAACCGACCCCTGCGTTATTTATGAGCAGTTTAAGAGGGCCTTCCATGGCTAGGATAGCTTCCGCGCTCAGTGCCAATGAAGCAGGGCTCGTCAGATCCGCCTCGAGGTGTGTATAGCCCTCATGTTGAATCGTACTTGGCCTTCGACTAATCCCCAATACACGCCAGGCGGTCGCAAGTAGACGATGTGATACTGCTTCTCCGATTCCGGAACTCGTGCCGGTAACTACTGCCAAGGGACGGGACATATCTTATCCTCCGAGACGTAACGACGCAGATGTTCAATGAAGAACGATTGAAGTTCCTGGCGTTCCGCTAAGGAATAGGACGCGCCGCCATTTTCGACGGTGTAGCGATGAGCCAGCAAAGATGAGGAAGGGTTTTTTTCCTGCATATTTCGGAGATATGTGCCGTTAATTCGAAAAATTCCAACTGAGATATCGCATAATGCGCTTAAGTCAACCAGCGCTGCCACCGTTCTGAGCATGTCGCTGTATGATGACCGCCAATCCGGCACAAGCAAAAGCGGATCAAAGCACAACCTGACAGACCAGCCCAGTTCCTGGGCTTCTCGTATCGAGCGACAGCGTGCCTCCAGAGACGGGGTGCGATGCTCAAACTGAGAGATTACCTCGGTCGGCGACAAAGTCCACGCGAGGATGAAATTCGGGAGAGGGGGTATGTGGGAGATGGCCCGAAAATTGGCGCTCTTGGTTCTCAGCTCGACGGTCACGTGAGGGTTTTTAGCTGCGAACTCAATCCAGGGCTTGCAGTATCCAAAAAGCTCCTCAAGCGCCAACAGATCGGTATCATATGAGATACAGAGATACGCTGGTCCTGAGATAAACTCTTGGTGTGCCGCGGCTATAAAATCCTCGCTATTTACGAAGACTACCAGGTTGGGGGAAGGGAACATCCCTTGAAGGTAGCAATACTCACAGGCGTACAGGCAGTTGAGTATAGGTGTAGTATAGTAAAATCGCTCGTGCGCGAAATTTGGGACAAAAGAGCTTCCAGGATAGAGAAATGCGTCGTTGCGGACTGCTAGTATAAGCTTGAGCGATTCCCGCTGGTGATCCCAGCGCTGCCGCGGTCGATTGAAGATCTCCTTGTAGTTCTGGATTGATACCTTCTGAGCACGGGGAAAGCGCTCCGTGACTGAATCGGTCATTTGATGGCGCCAAGCTTCCTCTTCGATATAGAGGTGCGAAAAATGGGGGAGAAAGCTCATAAGGGGCCCGTCTCGTGCGTGTACGTGATAAGTTCCTCAAAGAGCTTTTGTCGTGCATGTTTAGAGCTTCCATCTCGTGCTAGCAACGGTAGTACGACCCGCGAGATGACACCTCCTCGCATCTTAAAGCTTATTAAACTTCTGACAGCCTCTGTTCTCTGGCTTTGGGAGAGGCGAGCAGAAGCTATGAGCTGTTCGATGAGAGCTGCCTCATCGGTATCGAGAGCGGCTGGTGGCTTGAGTGCGTCTTGCCACGCGTTGATGGTTTTGTCGATTGATTCAATGTGGGCGGCGATCAAGGCCGAGGCGCTTGAGGGTGTGATGCGTTCACCCGTACAGGTGTCAGATACGACCTTGATCACCAGGGTTGAGCTCGGTGCCGTGAGGCTGGTAGCCGCCTGCATGAAGCCAGCACCCTCCATATCAACAAGAACGTTTTGAGAGGGTGGGGTGGAAACGGCGTGATCATAAGTATCGACGGCAGACTCGCGGATGGAATGACGGACGAGAATGTCGGGATAAAATCTGGTATTTGTTGCAACGTCGCGTACCTTGTTGACGATAAAGAGCTCACCCTGAGCGCCATGAGTAGCTGGCGCACCAGCGATGCCGAGATTAACGAGAAAGGGGAGGTATTGACCAGCGAGGGCTGTAGTCAGGGCGGCAGTTGCGGTGGCAGACTTAAGCTTTCCTATGCCGGAAATAGCAACGTATCGATGGTCGTCTCCATAGGTCTGAAACCTCTCAAGTAGGGGCTCGTTACGAACCGGTTTAAGCCCCCACCTCTCAACGAGAGGCAGAGCCTCAGAGGTTAAGGCTGTCATTACCAGGGTCGGTCGCATGTGGACGATAGTAGCATGATTGGTGGAGAATGAGGACTCCTGGGCAAACGGGGTAGTAGTGGGACTTGGGAAAGTGAGGCAAACCCAACCTCCACTTTCGCAGCAGGAAGGGGGTTTTTGCCTTGCTTCTTTAGGGGAGCCGAAACCGTCTTTGGTAGTCATGCCCGAGAGAGTGCTTATAGCGAGCGAGGGTTCATTCCTATGCAGGTGGCGTATTTTTCAATGGAGGTCGGCATAGCCTCGGCTATGCCCACGTATGCAGGGGGCTTGGGCATCCTGGCAGGTGATACCCTCAAGGCTGCTGCTGATCTCGGATTACCCATGATTGGGGTTACACTTCTGTACCGGAAGGGGTATGTCCGACAGGTCATCTCCGCTAGCGGAGATCAGCTCGATGCTCCGGATTACTGGGAGCCTGAGCAGTTTTTGACGGCCTGCGAGCCGGTTGTCGAGGTTCCTGTGCGCGATCGTACGATTTCGGTACGAGCCTGGAAGAGGCTCGAGGTTGGGGTGACAGGGCGTACAGTACCTATTTTCTTTCTCGATACTGATATCCCGGAAAATAGACCGGAAGACCGTGCTATCACGCACGCTCTATACTCTGGTGATTCGGTACACAGGATTCTCCAGGAGATTATTCTCGGGATCGGAGGAGTGATGCTCCTACGAGCTCTCAGTTATGGAGAAGATGTACGATACCACATGAACGAGGGACACGCGGCATTTCTGCTGTGTGAACTCCTCCCCGACGGGGTGTCGGTTGATGGCACAATCGATGACATTCGACGTCGAGTGGTCTTTACGACTCACACCCCACTGCCCGCAGGCCATGATATCTTTTCCCGGTCCGTGCTCGAACAGACCCTCTCGGCTCGCCACATGGCCCGAATAGCCCCTGTTATAGAGAGCTCTAGTCTGAACATGACGCACCTCGCGATGCGCTTTGCAGGTACGGTCAACGCAGTGTCGGCTAAGCACCGGGAGGTCACTCGAGAGATGTTCCCGCATGCTGAGGTTCTTGGGATCACTAATGGGGTTCATCCGGTTCGGTGGACCTCGGAGCCGTTTGCACGACTCTTCGACAAACATATTCCAGGTTGGAGGATTCGAGGTGAACAGTTGCGGCATGCTGCCCTTATCTCTGCGGCAGAGATACAAGAGGCGCACGCCGAGGCCCGAAGGGTTCTACTCGATGCAATAGGCCAGCGGTACGGCATGCCGTTTGGAGGAGCTGGTATCCTAATCGGTTTTGCGCGGCGAGCAACGGACTACAAGCGACCCCTCCTGATATTGCGTGATCCGATCCGTTTAAGAAGGCTGGCCGAAACCTTTGGCCCCATCAACTTGATCTTTGCTGGTAAGGCACATCCTCATGATGAATCGGGAAAACGAATCATTCGAGAGATCCACGAGCGCGGTGCCCGTGCAGGGGATTTGGTACGGGTCGCGTTTCTCCCTAATTATGATATCGACCTCGCAACGGGCCTCTGTGCGGGAGTTGACCTCTGGTTGAATACACCCCGAGTGCCCTTGGAGGCGTCAGGCACGAGTGGGATGAAGTGTGCTCTCAACGGAGTGCCAAGCCTCAGTATGGCCGATGGGTGGTGGATCGAAGGTGGCATACAGGGGGTGACCGGTTGGACAGTTCGCAGCTCGTTGCAGGCTGGCGAGCTTGCCGGTCTTGACCAGGACAGCTTGGATGCAGAGGCGCTCTACAGAGAACTTGAGCAGAGGGTTCTGCCGATGTTCTTTCATGAACCTCGAGAGTATGCTCATGTAATGCGGAACGCGATAGCGATAAACGGCTCGTTTTTCAATACGCATCGTATGGTAGAGCAATACCGCTCCATCGCTTATGAGCGGAGCTAGTGAAGAAAAGAGAACTCAAACAACATGAATGTGTGGTGTCTCATGACGATGGGCGGGTCGTTCATGCCTGTGTCGTCGGAGTGCGGGATTTCAAGCGAGTCATTTTTTACAGCCATGGATTTCCTGCATCGAGGCTCGAGGTGGTAATCGCGCATGAGTCGGCACAGAAGCTTGGACTCACGATAGTCGCGCTCGATCGGCCTGGTTTCGGGGGGTCTCAGTGGTATCGGGGACGCTGCCTTGAGGATTGGGCTCAGGATGTGGTGCTAGTTGCAAATCACCTCGGAGTAGAGCGCTTCGGAATTCTCGGTGTCTCTGGAGGTAGTCCAACAGCTATTGCGGCAGCCGGAGAACTTAAGGAACGGGTTACGACCCTGTCGGTAGTAAGCGGGGTATCGCCGGTACAGGATCGGCGCGTACTTTCAGGTATGAACCTTGCGAATCAGTTTTTGCTCCGGCTTGGTGGAGTCGTGCCAGGTCTTGGTAAAGGGGTGATTACGATAATCGCCGCGCTCTGGAGGCTCAATCCGATCGTTGCGCAGCTGTGGTTTCGGATGCTCCTTCCTGAGGCTGACATTGCAATAGGTCGACGACCAGAGGTGTCGAGGGTTATGGTGCGAGCTATCCGCGAAGGTTTGAGGCAGGGAGTTCAAGGAGCCGCAAACGATTTCGAGCTTCTGCTCTCCGATTGGAGGTACCTCGTGGAGCGAATACGCGTACCAAGTCATGTTTGGCACGGCGATGCCGATACCTACGTGCCTCTAGGGATGGGTCAATTGCTAGCAAGAGACATCCCAGGAGCTGTTTTCCATAAGGTAGAGGGTGGTGGACACTTCATGATAGTTGATAGACTCATGGAGATTTTAGAGACGGCCTCTGCGCGTAGTTAGGTAAGCGAGATAGCTCCCTTCCTCCTACGAGGGCGGACCAAGATTCGGTTTCTTATCAGCGAGCGAGCACTGAAGGTAGTAATGATATCCTCGGAAGAGATCAAAGCACTGATTGAGGAAAGAGATCTCCATGCGGTTCGAGATCGCTTGCTGGATATCGCACCGGTTGAGGTCTCTGAGCTGTTCCAAGCGCTCTCGGATGAGCAGCGGGTGCTCATTTTTCGGATTCTGCCGCGCGAAAAAGCTGCCGAGATCTTTGCTGAGCTCGATATCGACCTGCAAGAGAGTATCCTGAGCGGATTAGGAGATAGGCAGACGGCCCGCCTTTTAAATGAGATGGCAGCCGATGATCGAACTGCTCTCCTTGAGGAGATCCCTGCGGACGCGGCCAAACAGCTTCTCGCTTTGCTCTCCAAGGAAGAGCGGGATGTAGCGTTATCGTTGCTTGGTTATCCCGAAGGGAGTGTTGGGCGATTGATGTCGCCCGACTATCTTACTATTCGACAGGATTGGAAGGTACGTGAGGTCCTCGACTTTATCCGTACTCATGGAGCTGAGAGTGCGTCGATCGATACCCTGTATGTGGTAGACGAGAAAGGGCGCTTGCTCGATGAGATTAGTATCCGGCAGATCCTTTTCGCTTCACCTGATGACGATGTAGCCTCGTTGATGAACTTCGCATTTGAAGCGCTCGACGCAACGAGCGATCAAGAGGTGGCGGTCGACCTTTTCCGTAAATACGACCGGTCGACCTTACCAGTGACGGATTCAGCCGGAGTTCTCCTCGGTATAGTGACGGTCGATGACATCCTTGATGTCGAAGAGGAAGAGGTTACGGAGGATATTCAGAAGCTCGGTGGTAGTGAAGCGCTCGAAGATCCCTACATCAAGACCCCTGTAGTAACCCTGATTCGTAAGCGCGCCCATTGGCTAGTAGTGCTTTTTGTGGGCGAGATGTTGACCGCCTCTGCGATGGGTTTCTTTGAGGATGCCATTCGACGAGCAGTGGTCCTCGCATTGTTCGTGCCTCTCATTATCTCCAGCGGGGGCAATTCAGGTAGTCAGGCCTCAACACTAGTGATTCGTGCTCTGGCGGTCGGAGAGCTGCGGCTCAAGGATTGGAGGAAGGTCCTACGCCGCGAAATGCTCACCGGTGCTGCTTTGGGTGTTTTGCTCGGATTAGTTGGCTTCCTGCGGGTGGTCATTTGGGCGCAGTTCTCGCCGGTCTATGGGCCTAATTGGTTCCTGGTCGCCTGTACTGTGTGCTTTTCGTTACTCGGTGTGGTGGTTCTCGGTTGTGTCGCCGGGGCGATGCTACCGTTTCTTCTCAAGGCCTGCCGTCTCGATCCAGCCACATCATCAGCGCCCTTCGTGGCCACCCTAGTGGATGTGGCTGGGCTGCTGCTTTACTTCTCGATAGCGATGCTGTTGTTGACTGGGCGATTGCTTTGAGTTCAAGGCTTTGTGTGGTGTCTGGCGACCAGTAAGAAAAGAGTTGACCATGAAAACGCATCGGGCATAATAGACCGATGTTTGATTTCGGAAAGTTCATATCATTTCAGTTTGGTAAATCGCAAACCTCGGAGACGCATGGTTCGCAGTGTGATTCTCAACCCAACGTTGCTCTCTCCGGGATCAACGATAGCGTATGTCTTCCGCCGGCCAGTAGCGCGAGGGCTACGATTCTACTCGAAGAATCACTGTCTCAAGTAATCGATATGAGGAAACTCGGGACATGGGCTGACCAATTACCGTTACGCATGGGATTTGAGGAGGATCCACGTTTCCTCATGGCAGATATTCGTTGCAATCGCACTACCAAGCTACAGCATGATCACTTCGATGACATTCGTATCTCGATCGTTAATCTACTGAGCAGTGAGAGTTCGATCGCGTTCTTTACCCCTTATTTTGGAGAGCGGCGATTCCCTGAATCAATTCAGTTCTACACTACGCGAGAAGGGTACGAGATGGCACGGCATCACCACGGCCCAGATGATATATTTGTCATTTTTCACTTCGAAAAGAGTTACGCAGGAGGGCGATACTACGAGATTCACGATGGCGAGAAGGTTGTTCCAGAGATCTCGCCCTATTCGGCGTGTATCGGACGAGGGGGTGTTGAGCACGGCGTGGAAGCAGTTGAATCTGGTGTCCGTAAGGTTTTGGTGACGAGCTGGAAGTACTCGGCCTCTCGTCGATGACGGCATCGAGCATTCCGCTTTCGTTGCTCCTCCAGTGGTAGGAGCTTACTCGATAGTGATTAGCTTCCCGAGTTCTGCCCGAAAGGCATCGTAAATTTTGAAATCAGACCGACGAGCCTCTGCAAGTAGTTGATCAACTGTTCCCTCTGACAGGAAGCTATCGAGTATTTCGTGTACGATCGTATTACCGAGCCTTTTTTGATTGAGGTGGTTGCTTACCCCACTTGAGCCACTTCCGAAGTGTTCTGGCATATAGAGATCCGAACCTACTGCGGCGATTGGGCGGCTGCTCATATAGTAGAGAGCTTCTTCATAATCTTGCGCGAAAAGTAGCTCATGCCTCCCTTGATAGGCCTGTGTAATAAATCCTCGTACATCAACCTGCTGATAGTCTTGATCCCGTACAAGTAGCTCATCCTCCACTATCAGAACCGCTCCTGCGCGAGCGGTAGCTTGCTCATAGAGAGCCCTCATTGGGTCGAGCCAGTTGTTTGGCGAGTCCTTGGATATGAGGAATACATCGGGATTTGGCATGTCGCATGCGCGACGGTCGCAGCGAATATTACCTCGTAGTATCTTCTGACGAGAGCAGAAGTCTGCGATAAGTGCCACCGCGTCACCGCCAAGTACATGATGCGAAGGGAACATGATGCGCGGAAGACCTCTGTTCTGCGCCTCCCTCAGTACGGCAACACCACACGGTTGCAGGCTCTCCTGCATGCTAGCTTCTGCTGATAGGAGGCTTGCAGCGCCCAACACCCGATAGCTCCACCGACCACCTCTTTTGAATCGGCTATCGAGATCTCGGTCGAGCTCTGCGGCATGCCCTTTTACGAGAGAGAGGGATTTATCGCTGGGATGCGCTGGATCGTATCCTTCAGCTTCGAGCGTATGTAGCATCCGTAAGACAGCCTGCTCGGCATCGGAGAGTCGCAGGCTCTCCGGACGGTCAATAGCCTCCTGTAATTTCTGAGCCCTGCTCGAACTCTTCGTGGGTTGCAGCTCGTTCCACCGTTTCTCGAGGAGCCGGTCCGAGAAGATGAAATCCAACCTTCGAACAACTGAATTCCACTTGCCGCTTTCGACTAGCCCGAGAACCTCATCGGGTGATGGAGGCGGTACCAGCCTTTTGTGATTTACGAAATCCTTCATCTGCTCCCCGTACAGGGCTACGATCTCCGTGGAGCGCCACTGGTGTCGGGGGCGAGATGGGGTACACAACGGCTGATCGCCGAACGAGCCTTGGTGCAAAGAATGACCTTGTATCACACCTACCTTCTTAACAGTCAGGCTTCATAAGTGCCCGAATCACATCCGATATCGCGGGTAAAGCTAGACTCGACCGAGTTCCCACGCGCTTCATACTCCTTTTCATGATGATATGTAAGGCTAATCCTGGCTTGCCTCACATATTCTGATTTTTTTCACGATATTTTCGTATAATTTAACAAACAAATCACCCCTGGAGGACCTCGAATGGCACTTCAAGGTCTAGCCAGTAATATGTCGGTCTACTTGCTGGAACGGTCCAGCTCTCCAATGATACCCTCGCCAACGGCGAGGACGGTATCGATGTAGGCATCGCTTTTGTTGTAGCGCCAGAGGATGGCACGCCTCTCGGGGAGCGGGAGCTCCTTGTGGTAGCCATAACTTGCCAGATAATTCGCGGCAGACCAGAGAGCATCGACATCGTTGTACAGCGAAACTACACCATCTCTGTTACCATCGAGTCCGTACTTCAAAAATGCCGAGGGTAGGAATTGAGGAAATCCAAAAGCCCCTGCTATTGAACCACGTACGTTAAGCGCGTTGATCTTATTGCGTTTGCTAATCTCGATCAGAGCCGGAATCTCCGGAAGAAAGGTCGCCTCAAGATAGTTTGCGCGATTTTCGACGGCGGTTAAGGTGACGGAGTTATCATCTTTGCGAAGGATCTCGAAGTTGCGTCGGATATTTTCTGGAGCTGCAACTGAGGACACCCGGGAGAGTCGGTAGAGCACCATCTCCTTACCTGTATTTTTGCCTATCTGGGACTCCACTACCAGGATCGCTGCAACGATCTCGCGAGGCACCTTAAGGCGCTCCTGCATACGATCGAACTCGCGCCTCTGTAGGCGGATAAAGTTCGCACCGAGTTTAAAGTTCTGACGTGAAAGGAACCCTGCGTAGATCGAATGTGATTCTCGCGGTCTCAGCTTAAATGGTACGAACGTGAAGGGCGGCATCGACGGATTGCCATAGAGCGCGACGAGGTCTCTCTCCTTAACGCCGTGAAGGCGTAATCTTTCGACCAGGTAGTCCCAGCCGCGATACAGCGATACAGGCGCGCGGTTACTCTCGTCACTCTTGATGGAGAGGGTAGCTGTATTTGGGAGGCTATCACTAGTTCTTTGATTCTCAGCGTGTGCTGCTTGATTGAGGTGCGAGGGAAGGAGAGCGATGCCGAGGCTGATACACGCAGCAACGCCGTATAAAGTTAGTTTATGCCGTGGTGGTTTAGCCATGTTTAGAAGCTTCGTAGGCAAGGGTACTTAGAATGGCCCCTGGTCCCAAAGATCGGTCCTTTAATCTGAAATCTGCTTTCAGGAGAGCTTCGAGGGTTTTAGAGAGTCGCGCTGCGGAGAGGTTCTTTACGCTCGCGAGGTACTTGGAGAAAAGCCACGGGGAAACGCCCAGTTCATTTCGTATATCCTGTTGTTTACATCCTCGGTCGAGCAGGATCCTCAATCGCAGGAGGTTAGTCACGGTTTTGGTGAGCAATCCGAGCAACATAAATGGACTCGAACCCTGGCTCAATAATTCATGCAGAAGGATCTCAGTCCGATCTCGCTTTTCAGCGAATAGCTGCTCAGCAAGCTCGAAATCACTGGCGTGCGTTCGACCTGGAACAAGAGTTCGAAGGATCTCGATAGTTGGAGCTTCTCCACTCAAATAGAGGGAGAGTTTTTGGATGAGCTGGCTCACCGCCTCCGGCTCCTCCGATGCTAGGGAGAGGATCGTCTCTACGATGTCATCAGATACCGCTGAGATATCGTGGTGTCGAATCTCACGCTCCGTCCAGCGTCGCAATTCGGCGCCTTTAAGTGGTTCAAAGCTTATGAGAGATGCATGTTTATCGACGGCCTTCTTGAAGTTTGGACTGTTGGGAAGGCTGGTCCCGGTGGCGATGACATGCACTCCTTGGGGCTTTTTGGCCATGAGTAGTGAGAGTGGTTCAAGGTCACTCGCGCGAGCGCTCTCAAGAGCTCGAATCACGACAAATTTTTGCGGCTCAAAGAGGGAGGGCGCGGCTACATCATTCATGAAATGGGCGAACGAATTACGGCCTGACTCTCCGAAGGCAAACGATTGAGGGCGATACGCCTCCCCAGCAAAATGATCCAGGATGTACCTCGTAGCGCGTTCTCTGCGTATCCAATCAGAGCAGGTAATTACGACACAGCTCGGGCAGCTTTTTTGAGAAGTCATCTCTTTGAGGAGTGCAGCAGCGCCTGTTGATCGCATTCGAAAGTTCCTACGATGAGCACCGGAAAGGATACCCCTCTTAGGGGCGAGCCGCAAATCTTTCCGCGCACTTTCTCACTTTTCAGGAACTTTTTCGGGTCCGGCTATGCAGCGGTAGGGCCAGCTGCGCGGACATCAGCCGAAGCGCCCGCTTCGTACGTTTTGAAATTGTTGATGAAGAGCGTGGCAAGTTTGCGTGCTGTTGCATCGTATGCAGCTTGGTCTTTCCAGGTGCTCCTTGGTACCAGCACCTCAGAGGAGATGCCAGGGCACTCGGTAACGACCTCAAAACCAAAGACGGGATCCTTTTGCGTAGCTGCTGTCTTCAGTTCGCCACTGTGAATAGCGTCGATGATGCGACGGGTGAGGCTGAGCTTCATGCGAGAGCCAGTACCGTAGGCACCGCCGCTCCATCCGGTATTGACGAGCCACACGTTAGATTTGTGCTCTTGCATCTTAGCGGCGAGGAGTTCAGCGTACTTGGCTGGATGCCATACGAGGAAGGGCCCACCAAAGCAGGGTGAAAAAGTTGCTTGGGGCTCCGTAACTCCCATTTCCGTCCCTGCAACTTTGGCTGTATAGCCACTAATGAAGTGGTACATGGCGTGGGCTGGGGAGAGCTTGCTGACCGGTGGAAGAACTCCGAAAGCATCGCACGTCAGAAAGATGAGATCGGTGGGGTGCCCGGCGACACAAGGGATCTGGGCATTACGAATGAATTCGATCGGGTAGGCACCACGAGTGTTTTGCGTAATCGATGAATCGTGGAAATCAACACTTCTATTTTCCGGATCCAAGACCACGTTCTCTAATACGGCTCCAAAACGGAGCGCTTGAAAGATATCGGGCTCGGATTCCGGAGTGAGGTCTATCGCTTTAGCGTAGCACCCACCCTCGATGTTGAAGATACCCCTGTCAGACCAGCAGTGTTCATCATCCCCGATTAGGTTGCGGTGTGGGTCTGCAGAGAGCGTTGTCTTTCCCGTGCCAGAGAGACCGAAGAGGATGCTTGAGCGATTGGTCTTTTTATCCGCGGTTGCAGAACAGTGCATCGACAGGATTCCCCGTTTCGGCATGAGGTAGTTCATCACGGTGAAGACACCTTTCTTCATCTCCCCTGCATACTCGGTTCCGAGAATAACGAGCTCGCTCGTTTCGAAATTAAGATCGATGCTGGTCTTCGAGGTCATGCCGGCTGTATGACGGTTTGCAGGGAACTGTCCTGCGTTGAATATTACGAAGTCTGGTTTGTTAAAGGTCGCGAGCTGCTCCGGTGTCGGCCGGATCAACATCGTATGCATGAACAGAGCATGATACGGGCGGGAGCATACGACCCGTACTTTGAGCTGATATTCGGGGTCCCACCCTGCATAGCCGTCAAAACAGTACAGCGTGGGGCGGGTGTTTAGGTAATCGACCGCTCTTTCGCGATTGATATCGAAGATGGTTGGCTCGAGCGGTACGTTAACCGAGCCCCACCATATGTCACCAGCGGAAGATGGATTCCTGACTATCCTCTTGTCTTTGGGGGATCTCCCGGTCTTTTCACCGGAGTAGGCGACTAAAGCACCACTGTTAGCTATGCGGGTGTCTGGTTCCGATTGGATCGCTTCCTCATACAGCCTGCAGGGAGCAAGGTTATGATGTATCGTCTTCACCGAAATTCCTTGGTCCTTGAGGGTAAACTGAGTCATATGCACTCCGAGAAGGGGGGGGGCAATCCGAAATGTAACCCCCGCGCCATAGGCCAAGGCTAGCACAGAATTGGCCCGGGCATCAAAGGAACAAGCTAGAGAGGTACCGGGCAAACCTACTTGCGCCATAGGCGCTTTCGGGAGAGTGTGACTGTCGGGTCCGCTGTCCTTACAGCGGTGGTATTCGCCTTGGGCGTGTGCTCTTGGAGAACTCGGGTATGTCGCGTAGGAAGCGTCGTAAACACAAACCAGTTGGCTCATCGCCCGGAAGTATCGTGTACATCGGGGGGAGTAAGGCCCACCCCGTCTCAATACGCTGCTTGCGTTATAACGCCGAGACCTGTGAAGAGCGTAAGCTTTCCACCATCGCGGAGTGTAAAGCAGTCGAGAGGAGAGGTTGTGTCACCCGGTATGATGTAGATGGCGTTCACGAGACACCGCTTTTGGAGGAACTTGGTAGGGATTCGATCTTCATCCGCTTGTTCTAGAGGATATCGTAAACACCTCGCAGAGGCCCAAGCTAGAGGATTTTGACCATTACATCTTCGTTGCTTTGAAGATGATTACCTACGACCGAGCAACACGCACCGTGTCATCAGAGCATGTAAGTCTGATACTTGGGGGTGATTACGTACTTTCGTTTCAGGAGGATCCGGGTGATGTCTTCGAGCCTGTACGGAATCGTATCCGTTCGGGAAAAGAGCGCATGCGGAGGTCAGGGGCTGATTACCTTTTCTATGCCCTGGTCGATGCAATCGTGGACTACTATTTCGAGGTTTTGGAGCAGCTCAGTGATGACATAGAGGAGCTCGAGCAGGAGGTAGTCGAGAGGGCTACTGCGAGCACTCTAAGGAGTGTTCATAACCTCAAGCGAGAGATGATCCTACTGTGTCGCTCCGTTTGGCCGATTCGTGAGGCGGTCAACGCGCTGGTCCGAGACGAATCGAAGCTAGTCACTGATAGTACGCGCATCTTTCTGAGGGATCTATACGATCATACGATACAGGTCATCGATACAGTAGAGACGCTGCGTGATATCCTGTCAGGGCTGCTGGATGTATACTTATCAAGCCTCAGTAATCGCATGAACGAGGTGATGAAGGTGCTTACGATTATGTCGAGTATCTTTATCCCGCTCACCTTCATCGTTGGGGTGTACGGCATGAACTTTAAGTATATGCCAGAGCTTGAGTCCTCATGGGGTTACCCTGGGGTATGGGTGATTATGATCCTGACGGCGATCGGGTTATTAGCGCTCTTTCGCCGGAGGGGGTGGATGTAAGGGGTTGGGTAACCAAGAGATTTACTGATAGCCTGTGTCATTGAATGTAGCATCCTAAGAAGGTACGTCGCCTGTGGTGGTTAGAGGCTTGTGGCGAAACCTTTCGCTTTGGTAACGAGCAGGTTATGAGCCTTTTGGTTAATTCAAGAACGGTATGAAACTTCCTCAACTATCGTCGCGCGCCTCGAAAACTCCTCCATCGCCTATTCGGCGTCTTGCAGGGCTCGCTTCGGAGGCAGCAGCTAACGGTGTACACGTATGTAGGCTCAATATCGGCCAGCCTGATCTGCGTTTTCCGCAGGAGTTTCGTGATGGAATGCTTGCTGCTGCCCAGCCGGTGTTGGCATATGAGGCGTCTGAGGGCTCTGCTACTCTTTTGCAAACCTGGAGTTGGTATCTTAATTCGCAGTACGATATCGAACTGACCGAAAATCAGATGTTGATAACCACCGGGGCAAGTGAGGCACTCATCTTCACCTTCATGGTGTGTTGTGACCCGGGAGATGAGATCTTAATCTTTGATCCCACCTACGCCAATTATATTGGATTCTCCGCTATTTCAGGAGTTAGGCTGGTTCCATTACCGTGTGCGCTTGAAGAGGGGTTTGCGCTGCCAACCCGAGAGGAGATCGAGCGATTCATCTCTCCGTATACTCGAGCGGTTTTACTGTGTAACCCGAACAATCCGACAGGTGCTGTGTGCACTGACGAGCAGCTGCTAATGCTCGTTGATCTGTGTCGGGAAAGAGACCTCTTTCTGATCGTCGATGAGACCTATCGTGAGTTTGTGTACGATGGCTTGAAGCCGAGGTGTGTCTTTGAGTTGGCACCGCGAGATCCGAATATTATCGTGGTTGACAGCCTCTCCAAGCGATTTAGCCTGTGTGGAGCTAGGATCGGTTGTCTCATTACGTGGCATCCTGAACTGAGGCGGGCTGCCTTCCACATAGCGCAAGCACGTCTTGCAGCACCGACCCTTGAGCAGAAGGCGGCGGCGCACATGATGAGAACTGTTCCACCAGAATATCTGGAAGCAGCCAGGGTTGAATACGTTAAGCGCAGGGATGTTACGGTCGCAGCGCTCAGTCGGTTGGATGGAGTCACAGCGCATGTTCCTCAGGGAGGATTTTATCTCGTGACTCAGCTACCGGTCGACGACGCTGAGGCCTTCGCTGTCTTTATGCTCAAAGAGTTTTCATACAAGGGAGCCACGACGTTCGTAGCTCCAGCGGCTGGGTTTTATATGCACCGCGATGCTGGAAAGAAGGCGGTGCGAATCGCTTTTGTCCTGGAATGTGCTGAGATAGAAAGGGGAATAGGGGCGCTTGGAGAAGGTTTAAAAGCCTACAAAGCGTCTCATTCATAGGCAGTGTGAGAGAAGATATGATGAAGCGACTTGTCCTGTGTATCGTGAGCTGCTGTGTAATGAGCATCTCTGGCCTCGTTCCCCGCGGCTTCTGCGAAGTTGAAGAACCGTATGATCCGATTGAGCCGGTTAATCGAGGCATTTTTTGGGTCAATGACGAACTCGACGTATATCTCTTTGAACCGATCGCACAACTTTACAAGGACAACGTTCCGAGTTTTGTGCAAACTGGCGTTGGTAATTTTTTCAGAAATCTTCGATATCCCTCGTACCTCGTGAGTGATGTCGTTCAAGGAAAGTTCTCTCAGGCGCTTGATCACACCGGACGCTTTCTCGTCAATTCAACCGTAGGGGTCGTTGGGTTAGTCGATGTTGCGAAGGATATGGGCTTGCCGGACCATGAGGAGGACTTTGCTCTAGCGCTCGCATACCACGGAGTACCGGCAGGTCCATATCTGGTCTTACCGATCCTGGGGCCTTCAAATGTGCGCGATGGTATTGGCCTTATAGTGGATGGATTTTTGGACCCGATTGGCTGGATCGGGTACTCAAACGCCTCTGCAGGAACGAAGCTGGCGATTGCATCATCCGCACTAGCGGTGAAGTTCGTGCATACTCGTGCCGGATTGATCCAAGCGGTCGAGGCTGCCAAGGAGAGCTCAGTTGATTACTACCTCTTTTTACAGGGCGCTTATTACCAACACCGTCATGGGTTGTTGACCGATGGTGCTGATGTAGATGAGGACGAGCCGATATCGGATGATTCATAGGAGGCGATATGTCAGTTGGGATTTTAGGTAAGTATTTGGGCGCAAAAAAAGTCGAGCTGCTGCACGAACCTTCCGGCAGTATCTTGGTCACTGAGGCGCCGCGTGACAACGGAGGAGAGGGTAAGAGCTTCTCTCCCACCGACCTGGTAGTCGCTGCCCTGGGCTCCTGTATCCTTACGACCATAGCGATAGTAGCAGAGCGCAGCGGCCTCGTAGTAGAGGGGATGAAGATGGAAGCGATCAAAAATATGCATACCGATCCCCGACGATTGGGGCATACTCCAGTAACGATCCACCTACCGGCGTCGTTACTTGAGCATGAACGACAGAAGCTTGAGAGGGCTGCGCTGGCGTGTCCCGTGCATCGCTCACTCAGTACTGAAGTGGAGGCGGTGGTTACCTTCGTGTATGACGTGTAGGAGCGACGAAACTAAACGCGCATAGGGGCCTTGCTACGGATCAGAAGTCAATTAAGGCTCATCGGTGAATCAAGTGGGTAGAGTTGGCGGGTCAATCCCTGGGTTGGAGCATGTAAACATAGTTGGTTTCACCGCGGATAGTTCCCTCGTAAACGAGCGTGCAATGAAGTCGCGAGTCGAAACTTTCAATCGGGCGTACCTCCTGTACCCGCTTTGAGTACGTGGTAAAGATGCGCCCGGCGGGAGCTAGAATCTCGGCCGCCCGACTAAAGAGAGCGGTGCGCATTGCGAATCCCGGGTCGTACACGGAACGTTCGAGAACCTCGCGCACCTCTGCTGCTTCGAACGGCATTCCTGCGACTATTATGTCGAAACGTTCCTCGGGAAGAAGCGCGGAGAGCTCGTTACTCTCCCTCACATCGATTCGGTCTGAGAAGCCGTTTTTTGTGGCATTTATTTTGGCACACTCGACCGCAGACGGATTTATGTCGAGCGCCACTACCTTGTGCGCCCCTAGCTTGGCGGCTGCAACTGCCAGATACCCGGTGCCAGTTCCGTAATCCAGAACTGAGGTAGACCCCGATTTGATTCCGATCTCCTCGTGGCTTAGGCAGTTAATGACAAAGCTCGAGAGCTCTCCCGTAGGGTATACGTCTCGCAGTACAGTGACGGTGATGTTGGCAAGCGTCAGATCGTATGGCGTCTCTCGCTCTCGGACTTTTGACAAAATCTCTTCGGCTTTATCGCTACGCATCAACATTCTCCCCGTTTCAGTCTACGGCTTCGCAAATCGATACTCAACCTGTGCAGGCATCATCATTGAGGATATCAGGCCGCTCGAGCGGCAAAAATGGCGCATGTAACCCTCATCGCTACATCTTTCTCGAACTGTAGCCCGAAGAATCGACGGCTTTTCGAGCAACAAAAGCCAAGCCTCGCGGATGAGGGCAAGGAGCACATCGACCATCTGCCGACTTTCGAGAAAGCGTCTGTGCACGACCAAGACCGTGGTCTCGAATTCCCAGGTCGGTGTTAAGTTCTCGTGCCTCATCGAGTCGCGACGATCGAATATCTCGTAAAAAGGCCACCAGAGCAGAGCTCGAATCGTTTTGTCTCCTTGAATTGCATCCTGCAGCTCAATTGGATCCTCGAACGTGGAAGCGGTGGGAATTTGACATTCCTCAAGAAAAAGTCCCGACGACGAATGGGTACTGAAGAGAACAGCAGGTTGTATGCGCCGTGGGGCAGACCGGAGATCGCAGGATACGTAGCCATGACTGTTGTGGGGCATAAGCGATAGCCCCGCGAATTCCGCTTGCCTTGAGACAAAGAGCTTGATGGCGCACACGATGCTCAAGTTGACGCCATCAACCGTGTCGAGGATGGTCTGCTGTCGGAGCCGCTCCACAGTCTCCTGACTGTTAGCGAACTGGTAATTGATCGAAATGGGGAGCTCGTATCGGCGAAGTATGGTGTCAAAGATCGCCAATGTTCCGACGCCACCGGTGCTAATTCCCAGGCGAAGCCCTCCTCGATTATAGAGATAACACCGCAAAGCTTCGACATCTTCGGAAGTGGGTGTCTCCCAGAGACGAATCGAACTCTCAAGTCCTTGGATAGGAAACGAAATGCTGGATTTGGAGAACGCTTCTGTCAGCGAATGGTGGTTGAGGGAATTTAGTTTTCTGCGGGCCAAGGAACTACTGAGAGAGGTTACATTACTCAACACACGATGGGCCTCCTCGAAGCTCTTCTGTTCGACCCATTCGTGAAGAGAGATAGTAGCAGCCTTATGCGGCTTTTCCGAAATTCTGGACCGAGTAACCGCTAGCGCGGTAGGTCGTCTATTCGGCGTGGAGAGAGGGCGGTTCCAAGCCCTGATGAAGTCGTCGCGGAGTTGCGCCAGGGCGAATGCTTCTGCGCACTCGCTCCCGTCGATTCTTACCTCGATATTCGAGGCAGTGATTCGTTTGTGGTAGAACCGAAGTGAGACTGGACCAACTCGTTTCCTTTCGGGATTCTCGCGAAGGATGAGCCGCCTCGCCACGGCCGTACCAGAGTGCTCTACACCAAACATGTCGAACAACCACTCTGGCTGCTTGCTCAGGGCAGAGTCGAGAGCTGCGGCCAACGAGCCAGCATAGCCAGATAGTACCGCTTCATCAGGAGAGCAGCTTTGGCTCAACAGCAGTGCGACCAGGCCACGCACTCCTGGGCTCCAGGTAAATGAATAATGACTCCCTCGGCGGCGAAAATTGGCAGCACGCAGCCCCACCCGAGTACTCTTGCCATCTATGACCTCAATACGCTCGAGCTCTGGCCTCGGAGCGTTTGTCAGAAACAAGGAAATCTTCACTAAACCTCCTGTCCTCCTGCATTCGGTCACCATTCTTTGTCAGAGCGGAGCCGTGAGAGAGACGGACCACGACCCCTGACCTTAGGCGAATTAACGAGATTTTCAATGGGAATTTACTTGTGTTAGAGATACACGAGTCCCGTTGAGCTTACAGCCCATTGTTGACACGGCGAACTACTCACAAGTTCGACTACTATAACCCACAGAGATGATTAAGAAAGCATACGGTCGGTGGTTGTGATACGACCGATTTCGAGGACTGTGACATAATAGCGTCGAGTACTCGCTCGAACGAGAGACGACAATCCCCGGGGCCATCGGTGAATTTCAAGGAAGATCCATACAACAACGGGGACTTGGAGATTCGAAGGCCAGAGGGCTCAAGCGGAACGCCTCAAACTTCAGACTGAGAACTGAAATCATAAGCCTCGTACAAAAGTGATAAGTCGCTACATGCGCAGAAGTAGTGCGGGGTCAAAAATACGGGTAGCGCCTTACTCACAAGTAGGCGTTCCTCTGCTATCCAGCACTCAAGGTGAATGCTAGATTGTAATTTTGCAATCGAACACCTGTAGTAGTTGTTATTGTCTGGTTTCGTTGACCAGTGACATTTCAAGAGCGGGTACCGCTGCAGACTTATCCATAGCTTGATCAAT
>Ga0169931_10000104_pt1 | contig 125287 bp, 128 predicted proteins | sample Kivu_15m_20L_FD_129675 | JGI IMG/M metagenome (GOLD analysis project Ga0169931, IMG submission 129675) | Freshwater microbial communities from Lake Kivu, Western Province, Rwanda to study Microbial Dark Matter (Phase II) - Kivu_15m_20L... | ecosystem: Environmental > Aquatic > Freshwater >... | reverse complement strand
TGGCGCGCCCGAGACGATTCGAACGTCCGACCCCTGCCTTCGGAGGGCAGTACTCTATCCAGCTGAGCTACGGGCGCAGTGTCAAAAAAGACTGCCGCGCAGTGTAACCGCATTCGATGGCGCTTAGCAGCGCAGTGATGCCCAACTAGCAGCCTCCGGGGCCCAGCGGACCCGTCTCGGATTCTCGTTGCAGGTGCGCCTCGAAAGCCTCGGCGACCGGCGCGTGACGTTTGCCACGCGGCCGTACGATATGCCACTGGGAAACGATGGGGAAACCCTCGGCAGCCAGCTCGCACAGGCCCTGCTCTGGCAGATGCGTGTCGAGCGAGTGCGCCGACACGATACCCAAGCCCAGACCGCCCGCCACCGCCTGCTTCACGGCCTCGTTACTGCCCAGCTCCAGCCGCACCCGCGGCCGGATGCCGAGTTCGCGGAAATGCCGCTCGCAGGCCATGCGCGTACCCGAACCCTGTTCCCGCAGCACAAAACTCTCGGTGGCCAGAGCTGTGGTGCGCACCGGAGCGCTTCCCGCCAGCGGGTGGTCCAGCGGCGCGATCAGCACCAGCGGATTCGGCATGAACACGCGGTCTTCCAGCTCGAGGTCGGCCGGCGGTTGCGACATGATGTACAAGTCGTCGAGGTCTGCCCGCAAGCGCTCGACCACACCGTCACGGTTGAGCACTACCAGCTGGGCATCGATCTCGGGATAGCGTCTGCAAAAACTGCCCAGCAGTCGCGGTACGAAATATTTCGCGGTACTCACCACGGCAATGCTCAAACGGCCGCGCGTCAGGCCTTTGCGGGCGTCGATGCGTTGGGCGAAATCATCCCACTCGCCGGTCATGCGGCGCACGGTCTCAGCCAGATCGCGGCCAGCATCGGTCAGATGCACGCGCCGCGACACCACTTCGTACAGCGGCAGACCGACACTGTCGGTCAGCTCGCGCAGTTGCATCGATGCGGTCGGTTGCGTCACGTGCATGGCGCGTGCCGCCGCACTGACGCTGCCGGTCTCGGCAAGTGCCAGGAACAGACGCAATTGACGCAGGGTGGCTCGCATCTATCTACTTTAGTCGATGGTTGTATCGTGAAGTATTGATTTTGACTCGGCAAGTGGGCCACCTATCATCGCGCCGCCGCCACTTCCTCCGACCGCCATGCACAACTTCCTCGACCCAGCGATCCTGTTCTTTGTGTTCGGCGTGTTCGCCGGATTTGCCCGCTCCAATCTCGAGATCCCACAGCCGATCTCGCGCTTCCTGTCGCTCTACCTGCTGATGGCGCTGGGCCTAAAGGGTGGTTTTGCGCTGAACCAGTCAGGTCTCACCGCCGAAGTCGCGATCAGCCTGGGCACGGCCATGCTGCTCGCGGTGGTGGTGCCGATCATCGGCTACGTGCTGTTACGCCGGGTGCTGAGCGGCTTCGACGCCGCAGCGGTAGCGGCGACCTACGGCTCGGTGAGCGCGGTGACCTTTATCACCGCCACCCAATACCTCGAAAACAATGGCCACGCCTACGGCGCCCACATGGCGGCGGCGATGGCGCTGATGGAGTCGCCGGCGATCATCATGGCGGTGCTGTTCGCCAACATGCTGCGCCGCGAACGGGCCGCCGCCGGCACACCCGAACACGACCAACCCACGCCGCTGCGCAAGATCCTGCACGAGAGCTTCACCGACGGCGCGCAGTTGCTGCTGCTAGGCGCGATGCTGGTCGGGATCATCACCGGCGACGCCGGCAAAGTGATGATGGCGCCGTTCTCGATCGACCTGTTCAAGGGCATGCTGAGCTTCTTCCTGCTCGACATGGGCCTGATGGCGGCGCGCAACATCGGCGGGCTGCGCGGCAAATCCCCATGGCTGCTGGCCTACGGCGTGGCCGGGCCGCTGACCCACGCCGGACTGGCGCTGGCGCTCTCCGCACTGTTCGGTATCGCCGCGGGTGATGCCGCCCTGCTGATGGTGCTGGCCGCCAGCGCGTCCTACATCGCGGTGCCGGCAGTGCTGCGCTTCGCCATCCCCGAAGCCAGCCCGAGCCTGTATTTCGGGCTGTCGCTGGGGCTGACCTTCCCGCTCAATATCTTGTTTGGCATCCCACTCTACGTCGCGGTGGCACACGCGGTGCTGGGCTAGGCCCGACCACACCCGGGGACTGGTGCCCCCCCCGGGCCGGCGCGGCACGACTAGCCGTCGAGGTCGAGCACCGCGCCCTTGCTCGCGCTGGCGGCGTTCTTGGCGAACTTGGCCAGCACCCCGCGGGTGTAGCGCGGCGCGGGTGCAGACCACGCGGCACGGCGACGGGCGATCTCGGCGTCCGGCACATTCAGTTGCAGCAGCAAGCGATGCGCATCAATCGTGACGCTGTCGCCCTCCTCGACCAGCGCGATCAGTCCGCCGGCATAGGCTTCCGGTGCCACGTGCCCGACCACCATGCCCCAGGTGCCACCGCTGAAGCGGCCGTCAGTGATCAGCCCGACGCTCTCGCCCAGGCCCTGGCCGATCAGCGCGCCCGTGGGGGCGAGCATCTCCGGCATGCCGGGCGCGCCCTTGGGGCCAAGATAGCGCAGCACCATCACATCGCCGGCTTTGATCTTGCCAGCCATGATCGCCTCGAGCGCCGACTGCTCGTCGTCGAACACCCGCGCCGGACCAGTGATGACGGGGTTCTTCAGGCCCGTGATCTTGGCGACGCAACCCTCCGGCGACAGATTCCCCTTCAGGATGGCGAGATGCCCCTCGGCGTAGATCGGGTCGCTGATCGGCCGGATGACATCCTGGTCAGCGCGCAGCGGTGGCACCTCGGCGAGGTTCTCGGCGACGGTCTTGCCAGTGATCGTGATGCAGTCGCCGTGTAGCAGGCCAGCCTCCAGCAGCACCCTCATCACCGCCGGGATACCCCCGGCGCGATGCAGGTCGATCGCCAGATACTTGCCGCTGGGCTTCAAGTCGCAGAGCACCGGGACCTTCTTGCGCACACGCTCGAAATCGTCCATGGTCCACTCGACACCGGCGCAATGTGCGATGGCCAAGTAGTGCAGCACGGCGTTGGTCGAGCCGCCGGTGGCCATGATCACCGCCACCGCGTTCTCGATCGATTTTTTGGTGACGATGTCGCGCGGCTTCAGGTCCTTCTGCACCGCCTCCACCAGCACCGCGGCCGCCTGCTTGACGTTCTCGACCACCTCGTCTTCGACGTTCGCCATGGTCGACGAGTGCGGCAGGCTCATGCCCAGCGCCTCGAACGACGAACTCATGGTGTTGGCGGTGTACATGCCGCCGCACGAGCCGCTGCCGGGGATGGCGCGACGCTCGATCTGGCAGAAATCCTCCTCGCTCATCTTGCCGGCGGTGAACTGGCCGACCGCCTCGAACACGCTGACGATGTTCAGGTCCTGGCCCTTGTAGTGACCCGGCAGGATGGTGCCGCCGTAGACGTAGAGCGATGGCACGTTGGCGCGCAGCATGCCCATCATGCCGCCGGGCATGTTCTTGTCGCAGCCGCCGATGACGATGACGCCATCCATCCACTGGCCACCCACGCAGGTCTCTACGCAGTCGGCGATCACTTCCCGGCTGACCAGCGAGTACTTCATGCCCTCGGTGCCCATCGCCATGCCATCGGAGATGGTCGGCGTGCCGAAGATCTGTGGATTGGCGCCGGCCGCTTCGAGTCCCTCCACCGCTGCGTCGGCCAGACGTTGAAGACCCGAATTGCACGGCGTGATGGTGCTGTGGCCGTTGGCGACACCGATCATCGGCTTGCCGAAGTCGGTCTCTTTGTAGCCCATGCCGTAATACATGGAGCGGTTGGGCGCGCGGGCGACGCCCTCGGTGATGTTCTTGCTGCGGCGGTTGGCGGCGGACATGGCGGTGCGGATCCGGAGGTTGTGGAACGAAGCGCAAAACTATAGCCCAGTGGCACGATCTTGCTTGCAGGTCGGCAGCTGAAGCTTTTTGCATCGATTTTTTTCGATGTTAAATCGCAATCAATTCAATTTTACCTGGCCAAGCACTCCCTTTAAATTCGCCTTCGTCAAACACTCCGCCCATCGCGGGCGGACACCCGATTGGAGGCGAGGATGTGGTCTGAACTGCGCGACCTGACCGACGCGATCGACGTCGGCACGCCGCCCCGCAGCGGCGAATCGATCAGCCTGAGCGTCGACGGACAGACCGTCCGCGTGCCACGCGGCAGCAGCGTCATGCTCGCGGCCGCCAAGGCCGGCCGGAACATTCCCAAACTGTGCGCCACCGACACACTGGAGCCGTTCGGCAGCTGCCGGCTGTGCCTGGTCGAGATCGAGGGTGCACGGGGCTATCCGGCCAGTTGTACGACGCTAGTCGCCGAAGGCATGTCGGTACGCACCGAATCCGAGGCGCTGACCCGCATCCGCAAGGGCGTACTCGAGCTCTACCTTTCAGACTTCCCCGCTGGCGACGTTGCCGACGGATGGAGCGAATTCCACCAGGCGCTGCAACAGGTCGGGATCACCAGCCACCCTTATGCTCCGCTCACGAGCCACCAAGCGGTAGCGGTCGACGAATCCAACCCCTACTTCCTGTTCGACCCGGCCAAATGCATCGTCTGCAGTCGCTGTGTGCGCGCCTGCGAGGAGATCCAGGGCACCTTCGCGCTGACCATCGATGGACGTGGATTCGGCTCCAAGGTCGCTGCTGGCCAGGACCAACCGTTCTTCGAGTCTGACTGCGTCAGTTGCGGCGCCTGCGTGCAGACCTGTCCGACACAGGCGCTGGTCGAGAAGAGTCTCTTTCCAGAGGGGTATCACCGTGGCTAATCCGATCAAACCCGACCGCAGTGTGGTAACCACCTGCGCCTACTGCGGCGTCGGCTGCAACTTCAAGGCCGAGACGCACCAGGGACGCATCGTCCGCATGACGCCATGGAAGGATGGCAAGGCCAACCACGGCCACAGCTGCATCAAGGGTCGCTTCGCCTTCGACTACTACAACCACGCCGACCGCATACGCAAGCCAATGATCCGCGACAGCATCAGTGAGGTCTGGCACGAAGTGACGTGGGAGCAGGCGTTCGACTTTGCCGCACAACGCTTCCGCCGCATCCAGTCGCGCTATGGCCGTCAGGCCATAGGCGGGGTGTCCAGCTCGCGCTGTACCAACGAGGAGATCTTCCTCACCCAAAAGCTGGTCCGCGCCGTGTTTGGCAACAACAACATCGACAACTGCGCCCGTATCTGCCATTCGCCGACGCAGTTCGGCCTCTCGGCCACGGTCGGCTGGGGTGCGGCCAGCCAGCACTTCGATTCGATCCTGCAGGCCGACGTGATCATGGTGGTCGGCGCCAACCCGACCGAGGGGCACCCGGTGTTCGGTTCGCTGCTGAAGCGGCGGGTGCGTCAGGGCGCCAAGCTCATCGTGCTCGACCCGCGCCAGACCGAGACCGTGCGCTCGCCGCACGTGCGGGCTGACGTGCACTTGGCGCTGCGCCCTGGAACCAATGTCGCGGTACTCGACAGCATCGCCCACGTCGTGGTGCGCGAGAAGCTCTACAACGAAGCGTTCGTGCGCGAGCGCTGCGAGTGGGAGGAGTTCGAGCACTGGGCCGAGCTGGTCGGCAGCGACCGCTACGCGCCCGAGGCGATCGGTCCGGTCGCTGGCCTGGATCCCGCGGACATCCGCCGCGCCGCACGGCTTTACGCCAGCGGCCCGAACAGCGCCATCTACTATGGGCTGGGGGTCACCGAGCACTCGCAGGGTTCGACCGGGGTGATGTGTCTGGGCAATCTGTCGCTGGCCTGCGGCATGCTCGGGCGCGAGGGCGTCGGGGTCAACCCGCTGCGTGGCCAAGGCAATGTGCAGGGCGGCAGTTGCCTCGGCAGCTGGCCGCATGTGTTCAGCGGCTACCGCTTTGTGACCGACGACGAGGTGCGCGGCAGTTTCGAGGCGGAATGGGGCGTGGCGCTCGACGCCGAACCGGGTCTGCGTCTGCCCAATATGTTCGATGCGGCGCTGACCGGTCACTTCCGCGGCATGTTCATCATGGGCGAAGACCCGGTGCAGAGCGACCCCAATCAAGGGCACACCATTGCCGCCATGTCAGAGATGGAATGCGTGGTGGTGCAGGACCTGTTCCTCAACGAGACCGCCAGGTACGCCCATGTCTTCCTGCCCGGCAGCTCCTCGCTCGAGAAGGACGGCACGTTCACTGGTGCCGAGCGGCGGGTCAACCGGGTCCGCAAGGTGGTCGAGCCGCTGGCTGGCCTGCAGGACTGGGAGATCGTCGTCGGCCTGATGAACGCGATGGGCTACAAGTGCCATTATGACCATGCCGGGCAAATCCTCGACGAGATCGCGCGCCTGTCGCCGGCCTACAGGGGCCTTAGCTTCGAGCTTCTGGATCGCGTCGGTTCGGCGCAGTGGCCCTGCGACGAGCATGCACCAGAAGGCACGGAGGTACTGCACCGCGAGCGATTCCCACGTGCCAACGGGCGCGGCACCTTCATGCTGACCGAGTATGTACCGACCCGCGAGCGCGTCACCGACCAACACCCGCTGCTGCTGACCACCGGTCGCATCTTGAGCCAATACAACGTCGGCACGCAGACCCGCCGCACCGCCAACAGCCGCTGGCACTCCGAGGACATACTCGAGATCAGTGCTGAAGATGCCGCCGCCCGCGGCATCAAGGACGGCGACATGGCCTGGCTGTCGAGCCGCTTTGGCGCCACGCAACTGCGTGCCCGCATCTCGCAGCGGGTCAACCCAGGCACCGTCTACACCACCTTCCACCACGCCGAAACGCGAGTCAATGTGGTGACATCGGACTTGTCGGACTGGGCGACCAACTGCCCGGAATACAAGGTGACGGCCGTCGAAGTCGCGCTGGTCAAACCCGCTGGTTTTGATGAATACGGTCGTTCGCTCGATCGACACGCCGGTCTTGCAGCGCCAGATTTATCGACTGCAACGACCGCCTCGCACCCCGGCAGACAGGAGGTGCACGCATGAACATGCTGCGCGACGCACTGCCAGCCGGACCGGGCGAGGACCCGGTGCTGGCAATCGACCGGCTGTTGTCGATGGCCAACCAGATCGGCGACTTCTTTGCGCCCTACCCCAGCCAACGGCGAGCCGAAGGCATCCGCAACCACCTACGTACCTATTGGGATCCGCGCATGCGTGAGGCACTGCTGGCTTACATCGATGCCGGTGCTGGCGGACTTTCGCCCCATGTCGTCGAGGGTGCCCGGTTGTTGCGCTCGAGTGAGCCGCGCAAGGGCTACTACGGACCACCGAAAGCCTGAGCCGTCAGCCGGCGAGGGCGCGGTAGATCGCCGCCTCGCAGCCGATCAGGTCCCGCAAAACGTGCGGTAGGGGTCGGCGTCGGCCGGTGCCGGCCGCGCCAGGTCGTCCATGCCGGGTTGCTCGTAAAAGGGGGACGCGAGGGCACGCTGCAGACGCTGGAATGGCGCCATGTCGCCCTGCTCGGCGGCATCGATCATCGCCTCGACGGCGTGATTGCGCGGGATGTAGGCCGGGTTGACGCGGCGCATGGTCGCCGCGATGGCCCGTCCATCCTCACGGCCCTCGTGACCGCCGGCGGCAAAACTGGACCCGCCCTGTGTGCCGCCCGATGCGGACTCGCGCGACCTGCCTTCAGCGCCCAGAACACGCTTTTGCCAACGCCCGAGCCATGCCGACAGCATTGCGCGGTCGGCGAACAGGTCGCACAGGCCTGTCTCGTCACCCTCTGCCGCGGCGCACAGCGCACGGTGGGCGTTGGTCCAGTCGACACGATGCACGTAGAGCAGGTTTAGCCAATCGGCCATCAGCTGGGCATCGTCGTCACTGGCGGCGGTGTCGGGAGCCGCCAGCAGCTCTGATCCCGCTCCGTCAGTCGGCGTCTGGCTGGGTCCTTGCTGGCCCACATCTGCCAGCTCGGGCAGCGCCCACAGACCCAGCTTGGCCCCCAGCCGGTTCTGCCAATGCAGCCCGAAGATGCCCTGGAAATCGTTGATGACGGCAGTCGCCAGCTCGACCGCGCGGGGCTGCTGCGGGTCGATAAGCGGCAACAGCGCTTCGGCCAGCCGCGCCAGGTTCCACTGCGCGATGGGTGCCTGGTTGGCATAGGCGTAGCGGCCGTGGCGGTCGATGCTGCTGAACACGGTGGCCGGGTCATACGCCTCCATGAAGGCGCAGGGACCGTAATCGATGGTCTCGCCGGCGATGCTGCAGTTGTCGGTGTTCATCACGCCATGCACGAAGCCCACCGCCATCCACTGTGCCACCAGCGCCGCCTGGCGCCCCACCACCGCGCGCAGCAGAGCCAACGCACGGTTCTCGGCGGCGAGCAGGTGCGGGTCGTGGCGCTCCAGAACATGGTCGAGCAGCCGCTGCAACGAGGTCAGGTCATCACGCGCGGCAAAAAATTCGAACGTACCCACGCGGATATGGCTGCTGGCCACCCGGGTGATCACCGCGCCGGGCAGGACCTCGTCGCGGAACACTGGCTCGCCGGTCAGCACTGCCGCCAGGGCGCGGGTGGTCGGCACACCCAGTGCGTGCATCGCCTCCGAGACGAGATATTCGCGCAGCACCGGGCCCAGCGCGGCGCGGCCGTCACCGCGGCGCGAGAACGGCGTGGGGCCCGAGCCCTTCAGCTGGATGTCGCGCCGCCGACCATGGCGGTCGAGCAGGTCGCCCAGCAAGATCGCCCGGCCGTCGCCCAGCTGTGGGACGAACTGGCCGAACTGGTGCCCGGCATAAGCGCAGGCGATGGGGATGGCGTCGGCCGGGAGCACATTGCCCGAGAACAGCTCGGCGCCGTGGGTCCTCAATGCATCGACGTCGAGCCCGAGCTCGGCCGCGAGCGCAGCGTTCAACGCCAGCAGACGTGGATCGCGAACCGGGGTCGGCGGTTGGGCGGCGTAGAAGACACCGGGCAGCGCCGCGTAACGGTTGTCGAAGCCAAAGCGCAGCGGCAGGCGCGGCAGACCGCCGCTGGCTTCTCGACTGTCGGTCACTGACGCTTCAGGGTGATCGCCCCACGGATGTCACCCACCCGATAGCCGGTCGCACGGTCGTCTGGATACAGCTCGGCAAGGCGGTCACGCAGAGCCGGGCTGATCAGCGCCGGGTCGCCATGGCACATCAGGCACATTGCCTGCGTCGGTAGGGCGCGCATGTAACGGCGGGTCGGCACGCCGTCCACATCGACCACAGCGTACAGCTCGAGAGTGGCGGGATCCTCTCCGGCGGCGGCGCGGCGATCAAAGTCTTGCAGCACGGCTCGCTCCCAGTCATCAGGAACTGCTCTGGGGTTGCGATTCTTCAGGCTGACACGGCGGATCGCCCAGCCGGTATCGCTGCTGGCCTGCTTGGCCATGGCCGGAGCGATGTCTCGGCAGGTCCCAACCGCCGCTTCCGGCCCACCAGCGGCGATCTCTTTGGACAGGCGGGCCATGAGTCGCGGCGGTAGTTCTCGGGCGATCACGCGAGCCTCGTCGACCCAAGCCTCGTCCAGCGGGGCCTGATCGGCCGCCCGCACCATCGAGCCAGTCGACAACCACAGGACGCTGCCCAGAATCAGCGCTCCTGCCACAAGCAACGGCCTGCCTATCCGATGCATGGTGTTTGTTCGCATCAGCGCCTCCGGAACAACCCATTCAGGACAAAGCCCAGCAACATTTCGCCAAGCGCAGCCAAACCCCACAGCGGCGTGCTGCCCACGCCCCACAACACCGCCAACAGCACGATCAGTACCACAGCCGGCGCCGGCTGCAAGACCCGCCCGACCAAAAAACCGAGCAGCGCAAAAACGGCTAGCGTGGCGATCATGGCCTGGCCCGCTGCAGCACTGACCTGGTGATCCACAGCGCAGCCAGCATCGGGACTACAAACCACAACGCCGCAGGCCAAGCCAAAGGCACCAGCAAGACTCCGGGCCCCGGACAGATACCGGCAAGGCCCCAACCGGCCCCGAACAACGCCGCCCCCGCCAACAGGCGCCAGTCGACTGTGGCTGCCGGCGGCCACTGGCATAGCACACCCCCAAGACCTCGGCCGCGCGACTGGAGCCAGCGGTAACCCGGCAGCGTGACGACAATGGCCCCGCCCATCACCAGTGCCAGCGATGGGTCCCAAGCGCCGGTGATGTCCAGAAACCCCAGCACTTTCGCTGGGTTCACCATGCCAGAAACGATCAGCCCAAGACCAAACACCAAACCGGCCAAAGCGGCAGTCACGGTTCTCACAACGCCCGCCCCAGTACCGCCACGACCAGCATCGCCACGCCCATGAATACCACCACTGCCAGCAGCGAGCGCAGCGATAGCCGCGACAAACCGCACACGCCATGACCGCTGGTACAGCCAGCTCCCAGCGCCGTGCCGACACCGACCAGCGCACCGGCCAGCAGCAACCGTGCCGACGACTCCGGCAGAGCGGGGACGATGTCCACTGGCTCGACGCCGGCGAGCAGCAGAAACAAGGCCACCGCCACCAGCATGCCCAGGACGAAAGCACGCCGCCAACGCGTCTCCTGCTGCGGGCCGTGCAAGGTACCGGCGAGAATGCCGCTGATGCCAGCGATGCGGCCGTTCAGCGCCATCAACAGCACAGCGCCAAGCCCTACCAACAGGCCGCCAACAAGCGCCGGTCCGGGAGTGAACGCGGCCCAATCGATCATCGGCCCGCCCCCTTCAGTCGCATGCCCGGCATCGCGTCACTTGCCCCCGGACTTGGCGCAGGTGCTGCTGCCGAAAATGGTGTACCCAGGGCACCAGCGCAGCAGGCCGGTGGCCAGTGGCAAAACGCCGATCCAGGTCCAGCTTGGGCCATCGAAGGCGATCGCCCAAGCCAACAAGACCACACCGACGACGATGCGGACGATGCGGTCGACTTCTCCAACATTGCGTTCCATTGCGTTCTCCTTGACTCATGCCCACAGTGATCGGGCTGGATCGGGACCGACTCGGCCAGGGCCTTCGCGATCCCACGATTGAAACAGTCCAGAGACAGTATGGCGCGAGATGTCTCTATTGGATTTGATGATGTACGGATTGGAAAGTGCGATGCACAAATTTACTTCGAATGACTTAGATTGGGGTCGTTGCTCGACATCTCCTCCTTCAGCAACTTTTGCGGCCCTGCGGGGCCGATTTTTTTGCTGCGCCGCGGCACCGGCTGTGCAACCGACCCTGCCGGATGGCTGCGAACCCAAGCATCTCAGGGGCGTCAGATGAACATGATCAGCAACCGCACCTTCGACGAACTGCGCGTAGGCGACAGCGCATCGATCGAACGCACTCTCAACCGACACGATATCGAACTCTTCGCTGCGATGTCGGGCGATGTCAACCCAGCGCATCTCGACGACGACTACGCGATCAACAACCTGTTTCATGAGGTCATCGGCCACGGGATGTGGGTCGGCGCGCTGATCTCGACGGTGCTCGGCACCGAGATGCCTGGCCCCGGAACCATCTATCTCGGCCAGTCTCTGCGCTTTCATAACCCGGTGCGCGTCGGCGACACCTTGCAGGTGAAGGTGACCATCAAGAGCAAGGACGACAGTCGGCATCGCGCCACCATCGACTGTCATGTCACCAATCAGGATGACAAACCTGTGGTGACTGGCGAGGCCGAGATCTTGGTGCCAACAGAAAAGATCACGCGGCGACGCATCGAGGTGCCCAAGGTCTACCTGCGTCAACCCGGCGACCTCATGCGTGACATGGTCGAACGCGCGGTCGGCCTGGGTCGACCGCCTCTGCGGGTGGCGGTGGTGCACCCGGTCGATGCGGCATCGCTCGGCGGGGCGATCGAGGCCGCTCGGGCCGGGCTGATCGAGCCGGTGTTGGTCGGCCCGGAAGCGCGCATCCGCCAGGCGGCCGAAGCCGCCGCCATCGATCTCGCACCGTTCCGCCTGATCTCCACGCCGCACAGTCACGCCGCCGCCGCGGCCGCCGTCGGTCTGGCGCGCGAGGCCCAGGTCGATGCGCTGATGAAAGGTTCACTGCACACCGACGAACTGTTGCGCGCGGTGATCGACCGCAACATCGGCCTGCGCACCGAACGCCGACTGAGCCACGTGTTCGCAGTGGACGTGCCGAGCTATCCGAAGCTGCTGCTGCTCACCGATGCGGCCATCAACGTGATGCCCAGCCTGGCGATCAAGGCCGACATCGTTCGCAATGCGATCGACCTGGCGCACGCCATGGGTCTGCCGCTGCCTCGCGTGGCGATCCTTTCGGCGGTTGAGACGATCAAGCCGGAACTCGAATCGACGATCCATGCGGCAGCACTCTGCAAGATGGCCGACCGCGGTCAGATCGAGGGAGCCATCCTGGATGGTCCGCTGGCCTTCGATAACGCCATCTCGGCAGTGTCGGCGCAGGCGAAGAACATCCGCTCGGAGGTGGCCGGGCAACCCGACATCCTGCTGGTGCCCGACCTCGAGGCCGGCAACTTGATGGCCAAGCAGTTGCAGTATCTGGCCGATGCGCAACTCGCCGGTCTGGCGTTGGGTGCGCGTGTGCCGGTCATCCTCACCAGCCGGGCCGACGGACCGGCGGCCCGCGCAGCCTCGTGCGCACTGGCGATGCTGTGGGTGGCGGCGCAGGAGGCCGCAGCGGCGTGAACGGCCGCATCGTCTGCATCAACGCTGGCTCGTCGAGCCTCAAGTTCGCGGTCTACCAGCTTGCGGGACCTGCCAGCGCGCCGACACTTTGCTGGCGCGGCAGCGCCAGTGCTCTGGGTGGAGCATCGCGCCTGCAGGCAGCCGACATCGGCGGCGAGCCTTTGGCCGAGATCATTTGGCAACCGAAGGGCGATTTCGCTGCCGATTTCGCCGCTGCGCTCGACTGGCTGGTACAACGCCTGCACGCGGAAGGTGCGCCGGTACTGGCAGTGGGCCATCGGATCGTGCATGGCGGGTCGCAGTTCGCCGCGCCAGTGCGACTGGATGCCGCCACCCGCCAACGGCTCCATGCGCTGGTGACGCTGGCACCACTCCACCAGCCATATGGCCTGCGAGCGGCCGAGATACTGGAACGGCAACTGCCCGATGCCATGCCAGTGGCGGTCTTCGATACCGCCTTCCACGCCACCCAGCCCGACGTTGCCACCCGCTACGCACTGCCGCGTTCGCTCAGCGACGAGGGTGTGCGCGCTTACGGCTTTCACGGGCTCGCCTGCGAGGACCTGACTGACTGCCTGACGCACAGCAACGAACCACGCGGACGCGGACGGCTCGTGTTGGCGCACCTGGGCCAAGGCGCCAGCATGACCGCCATGCTCGACCGGCGCAGCGTCGCATGCAGCATGGGTTTCTCGGCGCTCGATGGCCTGCCCATGGGACGCCGTTGTGGCCGGCTTGACCCTGGCGTGTTGCTGTATTTGATGCGCCAGCATGGCCTCGATGCCGACTCCCTGGAAGACTTGCTCTACCGGCGGTCTGGGCTGTTCGGGGTGTCGGGGGTGAGCGACGACATGCGGATCTTGCTGGCCAGCGACGCGTCGGCCGCTGCCGAGGCGGTCGAGTTGTTCGTCTACCGCGCCGGACGCGAGCTTGGCTCGCTGGCAGCGGCGCTGGGTGGGCTCGACGCGCTGGTGTTCAGCGGCGGCATTGGCGAGAACCAACCACGGATACGGGCAGCGATCTGCGCCGCAGCGAGTTGGCTGGGCGCACACATCGACGCAGAGCAGAACACTGCGGCCGGTGATCCCAACCAGTCTGGCAGGGGTGCCGCTGACCGACTGCGGTGGCTGCACACCGCCGACAGTGCCGTGGCGATCGGAGTGATGGCAGTCGATGAGGAGTCAGTGATCGCGGCCCACGTCGGTCGCCTGTTGCAGACCGGCTTATAATGTTGGCTGTAGAACGATCCAACGCACGACTGCTCGTCACAAGAATCAAGCCAACCTAAACAGACCGGATGACTCATGGCCGACCAAACACCCACCTCCTCCAGCCGCCTTGTTTTGATCATCGCTGTCGTCATCGGCCTGCCGCTGGCCGCTGCGCTGATCGGTGGTGCACTCACCGGAGATCGCGTCACCAAGCCCAGCGCCCCAGCCGAAGCACCCGAGGCGGTCGCCGAGCGCCTGCGCCCGGTGGGGCAGTATGTACTCGCGGCGATCGACCCGGACGCCGTCAGCAGTGGCAGTGGCATCGATGGCGCCAAGGTCTACAACGGCCTGTGCGCGGGCTGCCACGCGATCGGTGCGGCAGGTGCACCGAAGACCGGTGAAAAGGGCGACTGGGGTGACCGCGTCGCGCAGGGCAAGGACACGCTCTACAAGCACGCCATCAACGGCTTCCAGGGCAGCAAGGGCATGATGCCGGCACGTGGCGGCAACCCGAATCTCAGCGACGACGAGGTCAAGGCCGCCGTCGATCACATGCTCAAGGCGCTGTAAGGCGCCGTCGCCAGACCCTCCGGGCGCCTAGTCGCCGGGGGCGGCGTCCGCCAGCCGGGCGCGCATCGCCGCCAGGCGTGCAGTGCCCTCCTCCCGACTGACCGGCTTGCGATCGGTCGCGCGCTGCACAGCAACGCCGAGTTCACCGATAAACCTCGATGGCTCGCAGGCGCTCCACTCGCCGGCGCGTTTGCGCCGCTCGCAGTGGCTCAGCCACAGTGTGCGGCGGGCGCGAGTGATGCCGACGTACATCAGCCGACGCTCTTCTTCCAAGCGCCCTTCGTCCACGGCATCGCGGTGCGGCAGGATGCCCTCCTCGACCCCAGCCAGCAGCACGTGGTCGAACTCGAGACCCTTGGCGGCGTGGAGTGTCGATAGCGTGACCGCATCCGGGGTCTCGCCCTCGCGACCTTCCAGCAGCGTGATCAGCGCCACCAGCTGCGCCAGGTCGAGCAGCGTCTTGCTATCGGACTCGCCCTTGCGGGCGACCCAGTCGACGAAATCGCAGACATTCGCCCAGCGCGTCTCGCCCGGTTTGCCCGGGTCGACCTCCTGCAGATACAGCTCGTAGTCGATCGCCCGCACCAGGTCGCGCATCACCTCGCCGGCCGGCTCGCGCTGGGCCCGGTCAGTGATGCGATTGATGAAATCGCGGAACTCGAACAGGGCCTCGAGCTGCCGTTCGGGGATGAGGTCGTGACAGTCCGGGCGGTCGAGCGCCAGAAACAGGCTGCAGCGTCCGCGTGCCGCCAGTCCACCCAGCTTCTCCAAGGTAGCCGGGCCGATGCCCCGTTTGGGCGTCGTCACCGCGCGGATGAAGGCGGGGTCGTCGTCGACGTTGCATAGCAGGCGCAGATATGCGGTGAGGTCCTTGATCTCGCTGCGCTCGAAGAACGACTGTCCGCCCGACAGCCGGTAGGGGATGCCCTGTCCGCGCAGCGCCTCTTCGAAAGCCCGCGCCTGGTAGTTGCCGCGGTAGAGGATGGCGTAGTCAGACCAGCGACCGCCGCTGCGCAGGCGATGCGCCTGCAACTTCATCACCCCGTTGGCCGCCTCGACGGCATCGTCCTTGTGCGTGAGCACCTCGACCGGGTCACCCGGCCCATGCTCCGACCACAACACCTTCTCGAACAGCTTGGGGTTGTGCGCGATCAGAGCATTGGCCGCCTGCAGGATGCGCCCGCTGGAGCGGTAGTTCTGCTCGAGCTTGATGACGCGCAGCGTCGGGTAGTCGCGCGCCAGCTGCGCCAGGTTGTCCAGCGACGCCCCGCGCCAACCATAGATCGCCTGGTCGTCGTCGCCCACCGCGGTGAACGCCTGGCGCAGGCCGGTCAGGGCGGCCAGCAATCGGTACTGAGCGGTGTTGGTGTCCTGCACCTCGTCGACCAGCACGTGCCGCAGGCGCGCCTGCCAACGGGCGGCGCACTCCGGGTCGCGCTCGAGCAGGCCCAGCGGCAGCCCGATGAGGTCGTCGAAGTCGACCGCCTGGTAGGCCAGCAGCGTCGGCTGGTAGCGCTGGTAGATCTCGGCGAAGCGCGCGGCGTCCTCGCTGTCGGCCGCCTGAGCGACCTGGTCCGGGCTCAGCACAGCGTTCTTCCAGCCACTCACCGCGCTGGCCGCCTGCCGCACCAGGGCGCGGTCGGTGGTGCCCAGCAGTTCGGCCAACAGCGCCTGGGCATCTGCCGCGTCGAGAATCGAAAAACGCGGCTTGAGGCCCAGCGCAGCGTGCTCGTCGCGCATCAGCCGCAACCCCAGCGCGTGGAAGGTGCTGATCCAGAGGCCGCGGGCGCGTTTGCCCATCGCCGCCTCGACGCGCTCGCGCATCTCACGGGCCGCCTTGTTGGTGAAGGTGATGGCGGCGATGCTGGGGGGGGCATAGTCGCAGGCGTCGATCAGGTGGACGATCTTCTGCGTGATAACGCGCGTCTTGCCCGAGCCGGCACCGGCCAGCACCAGCAGGGGCGTGCCAAGATGGCGGACAGCGTCAAGCTGGGCGGGATTCAGGGCGGGATTCACGTCGGCGGTCGAGCTGGATGCCGCTGGTTTGGCATCCACGGCTGGGCATCCACTACACTGCCGCGAGAATACCAGCAGCGCACTCCCCCACCATGGCCACCTACGCGATCGGCGACCTGCAAGGCTGCCTCGATGCTCTGCAGCAGTTGCTCGAACGGGTCGCGTTCACACCCGGCCATGATGAGCTCTGGCTGGCTGGCGACCTCGTCAACCGGGGCCCGCAGTCGCTACAGACGCTGCGCTTCCTGCGCGACCTAGGTGACTCGGTGCGCTGCGTGCTGGGCAATCACGATATCCACTTGCTGATGCTCGCCGGCGGCCATGCCCGCGCCCATCGCAGCGACACGCTCGATGCAGTGCTCGCGGCCCCCGACCGCGACATCCTGCTTGATTGGCTGCGTGCCCAACCGCTGATGCATCGCCGCGGTCGCCACCTGATGGTGCACGCCGGCCTGCTGCCGTGCTGGACACTGGAGCAGGCCGAAGCCCTGGCCGCCGAGGCCCACTCGCGGCTGCGCGACGACTTCGCAGCGGTCGCCGGCGCCCTCTATGGCAACCAGCCCGACACATGGCGCGAGGATCTGCGCGGCGCCGACCGCCTGCGCGTGATCGTTAATGCCTGCACCCGCATGCGCGTCTGCCACCCCGACGGACGCATGGAACTGACGCACAAGGGCCTGCTGGAGCGCCGGCCCGCAGGCACCGAGGCCTGGTTCGATCTACCGCACCGCCACGGCGAGGACATCACCGTCATCTGCGGGCACTGGTCGGCGCTGGGACTGCGGCTGCGGCCGGGGCTGGCGGCGCTCGATACCGGCTGCTTGTGGGGCGGCTGGCTGACCGCCCTGCGACTGGAGGATGGTGCAGTGTTTCAGGTTCGCGGAACCCGGCCCGCCGATCTGCCGATGTTCAGCGACTGAGGTGCAGGCTCAACTGACTGGGTCCGGCTCGACCACCGCGCGAATGGCCGACTCGCTGATCGCCGCGAGTGCCGAGCGGTCCAGCCCCTGGCTATCGACCGGCGGATGGAAGTCAACCGCCGCCTGCAGGCGACGAGCGGCGACGATATTCAACAAGGTGTCGAAAAAACTCATATCACCGGTGAAAGCAGCCGCGGTGGTCGGCCGACCAGCGGCATCCAGGTAAAGCAGGCTCACCGGGACCACGCAGGCCTCGGCATCGATCGCCGCCTGCAACAGCATTGGCTTGAATGGCAGAACGTGACGGCCGTCCGTGGTGGTGCCTTCGGGGAACACCACCACACGTTGTCCAGCAGCAAGCGCATGGGTGAGCGCGTGAGTGACACGGCGCGCCTCGCGGCCTCGACTGCGGTCGAGGTAAAGCGTGCCGGCCCGGGTCGCCAGCCAGCCCATCAGAGGCCAGTCACGCACGTCGTGCTTCGACACGAAGCGCACGGGACGCACTGCCGAAATCGCAGCGATATCCAGCCAAGACACATGATTGGCGACCAGCAGGGTCGGCCGGCTGGGCAGCATGGTTTGCCCAGACACCCGCAGTCGCACCCCCAAAGCCACCAGCACCAACCGGAACCAGCGGTGGGCGACGCGGTCTCGTGCGCCGGCAGACAACCAGCCGAACGCCAACAGGCTGATCAACACACCCGCCAAGATCAGCAGCAGCAGCGCCAGAAGGCGCAACCCCCGCAGCAGATGTGAGGCGACTGGCTCCGGCTCAGGCATCGCCGAGCAGGCGGCGGGCGTAACGGCCAGTCATGCGGGCAATGGGCAACAACACCAAGACGTCGGCGGTGTTGAAATCCGGGTCCCATGCGGGTTCGCCGCAGATATACGCGCCGAGCCGGATGTAACCCTTAAGCAGCGGCGGAATGTCAGCCTCGAGCTGGCGGTCGAGCCGCTCCATCGGCAGGCCGTACCGCGGAAACGCCCGATACTCGGGCGGCGACAGGTGTTTGTCGCGCAGGCGGCGGTAGATGCTGGCAGCAACGTGACCACCATCGGCCATGCTGATGCTGGCACAGCCCATGATGTAGTCGTAACCCTGCGTGTGAGCATATCGAGCGAGCGCGCCCCACAGCATGGCGATGGTGCCACCATGACGGTAGTCGGGATGCACGCAGGAACGACCCACTTCGATCAGACGATCGCGCAATGGCTCCAAGCGTGACAGATCGAACTCGGTCTCGGAATAAAACCCACCGGCACGCTTGGCACCGTCTGGGGTCAGGATGCGGTACGTACCGACCACTTCGCCGCTGACCTCGTCGCACACCAGGAGATGCTCGCAAAAAGCATCGAAGCGGTCTTCATCGACACCAGGCTCGGGGCATTCAAGGCGAGCACCGAGTTCTTCGCCAAACACCCGAAAGCGCAGACGCTGGGCGTCCCGCACTTCTTGTTTGGTCCGGGCGAAGCGGACAGTCAGGCTCGGCTGTTCCGCGGTCTGAGGCTGTTGTCTGAGGTCGAGCATCGTGGTCTGGTCGGGGCGGCGACGGGCCCACTCTAGGGCCACTGCATGACAGTCATGTTACCGCAACGGCCGCCCACAACACCGAGCGTCGCGCCGTCTGGTTCAACGCGTGACGCGCGTCACGCCACCACCCGACAACACGCGAACCTCATCGCCAGCACGAAACTCTTCGCGGGGATCGGCCGCTTGGGTGACCGCGATCAGGTCTCCGTTGCGAAGGCGCACGGTGATCTCGACGCCGCGCTCGCGACGGATACCCTTCTCGGCGAGGTTACCGGCAATGCCACCAGCAACCGCGCCGATCACGGTGCTAAGCACCTGCCCACGCCCCCCACCGATCGTGCTGCCCGCGACACCGCCCACCACTGCGCCGGTGGCGGTACCGACCACCGCTTCACCGGCCTCGATCTCGACCTCGCGCACGCTCTCGACCACACCGATACGCACCGTCTGCTCGGTGCGCACCTGACGACGCTCGTAGCTGGAGCCAGACAAGCTACTCGTTGTCGCACATCCGGCGAGCAGACCAACCGCAACCAGCGCCACAGCAACACGCGTGACGGTGCCGGTGTGCGATGCACGGCGTGGCTCGAGAGCGCTGCCGGGTCGAGTGGTGAAGTGGGTCAAGGGCATACGGTGCATGGCGGTCTCCTGTCTGAACGAGCGATCTGAGCGGACTGGCGAGCCATCCGCCACACGCTCAGGCCAGGCTGTAGCCGAACGTGCTGCGGAACTGCTCGTCAATGTCTGAACGCACGACGCGATGATTCTGTGCACCGCGTTCGGCGATCTTCAACGCACCCAGCAGCGCGGCCAGACGTCCCGTGGTGGGCCAATCCAGGCCGTTGACGATGCCGTACAGCAGACCTGCGCGGTAAGCATCACCGCAGCCGGTCGGGTCGGTCACCGCCGACGGTGGCACTGCCGGAATCTCGTGCACCTCGCCCTTCGCGTAGATGCGAGACCCGTTACCGCCCAGCGTCACCACCAGCGCCTGCACCTCGCGGGCAAGTGCGTCGATGCTTCGACCCGTCTTCTGCTGCAGGAGTTGCGCCTCGTAGTCGTTCACCGCCAGATACGTCGCATCGGCGATGAATCGCATCAGCTCGTCGCCGTTGAACATGGGTAGCCCCTGCCCGGGGTCGAACAGGAAGGGGATGCCCGCCGCGGCGCATTCGGCGGCGTGCTGGAACATCCCGTCGCGCCCGTCGGGCGCGATCACCGCCAGCTGCACCACGCCGGCATCGGCTACACGGTTGCTGTGCGAATGGTTCATCGCGCCGGGGTGGAAGGCGGTGATCTGGTTATCGTCGAGGTCGGTGGTGATGAACGCCTGGGCGGTGAAGGTGCCCGGCACGTGGCGCACATGGTCAGTGCGCAACCCCAGCGCTTGCAGACGTTCGTGATAGGGCCCGAAGTCGTCGCCCACCGTTGCCATGATCCGCGCGTCGCCGCCCAGCCCTTGCAAGTTGTAGGCGATATTGCCGGCGGTGCCGCCGTACTCGCGACGCATGTCGGGTACCAGAAAAGCAACATTCAACATGTGCAGCTTGTCGGGCAGGATGTGCTCGCGGAAGCGGTCAGGGAACACCATGATGGTGTCGTAGGCCAGCGAACCGCAGATCAGGACAGACATGGACGCTCCAGAAAATCAAAAGAAATTGTTGAGTCAGGCCCGAGAACCGGGACCTGGGTAGGTGTAGGCTCAGGCCGCGCCCTGATCCGCCTGCGGCTGACGGGGGCTGAGGTCGGGCTGCAGGGCGCCGCGCTCATCGAACACCACACAGTCACCCTGCCAGTGTGCGCTGCCGCAGCGCTCGAAGTAATTGAGGATGCCGCCCTCAAGCTGCCACACATCACGAAATCCAGCCGCCCTCATCAAGGGCGCGGCCTTCTCGCAGCGGATACCACCGGTACAGAACGTGACCACGGTGCGCTCGCGCAACGCCGAATGCTCTTGCAGGCGGCTGGCGAACTCGCTGAAGCGCTGAATGCCCGGGTCAATGGCACCCTCAAAGGTACCGGCAGCCACCTCCCAGGCGTTACGAGTGTCGAGCAGCACGATGTCGCGCCCCTCATCGAGCCACTGCCGCAGCATCTCTGGCGGCAATGCCGGGGCCGGCGCACTGCGACGGTCGAAACCGTCGCGCCGCAAGGTGACGATCTCGGGCTTGACCTTGACCCGCAAGCGGCGGAACGGCAGCACTGGCGAATAGCTCCACCTGGCTTGCAAACCCGCCAGACGAGGGTCACTCTGCAAACCCCCGAGTGCCTGCCGAACGGCTGCCTCGCTGCCCGCCAAAAACAGGTTGATGCCTTCACTGGCGACCAGCACGGTACCCTTCACCCCGGCCGCGGTACAAACCCGCCGTGCGTGTTCGCGCAGCGCCGCCGGGTCATCGATGTCAACAAACCGATAGGCGGCGATATTGGCCACCGACAGTCCGCCCTGCTGAGGCACGCGGCCTGAAGCAGACTGCGGTCGGTCGATCGGTCGGGTTTTGGCAGCAGCACTCACACCTGTAGATTGTCCGCACTCGGCCCTTATCGGGCAAGTTCGCGGCCACCCGCCGGTACTGCCCCGAGCACCAAGCCGCGGGCACGAAAGGTTTCGAGCAGTTGCAGCAGGCCTCGCCGCGCGCCCTCGACAGATCCGCCGAGAGCATGCGCCAGTTCATCGATCTGCTGACGACCCGTGACCCGCCGGCGGCGCAAGGATTCAAGCAGCGCCAGGGATGCATGGCAGGCCGGCAGCGTGTCGATAGTGCCGACCACCGTACGGAAAATGACCAGCCGCACTGGCAAGCCCTCGATGCGCGGCCGTCGATAGCGCGGGCCGATACGCTGCACCGGCCAATCGAAACTCGCCACTCGATGCAGTGGGTTGAGCCAGGGCCGACCCGCTAGAAGACAAGCACTGGCCACCAGACCCCGCGGCAGACGCGCAAGACGAGCGTGCAGCAGTTCGTGACACAGCGCTTGGTAGCGCAGCATGTCGGGCTGCCATTGGGGGACTTGGCGCGGCATGCGGCCGAGTCTGGCTTAGTCGGCCAAAGTCCCTAGCACCGGTCGTGGGATCGGCAGCGGTGCGAGGGAGGCGGCCTCCTTCAAGATGAAGGCCCGGAACTGCTCAGCCACCAGCGGCAAACGTTTACCCGGGCGATGGGCAATGTGCCACTGTCGCACCACTGGAAAGCGTTCGACTGGTAGCACCACCAGCCGCCGCGTCTCGAGCTCAAGACCGACGGTGTGCAGCGCGACGATGCCAAGACCCAACCCAGCCTGCACTGCCTGTTTGATCGCCTCGTTCGAGCTCATCTCCATGCCAGCGGCAAAGCTGATGCCATGGCTGGCAAAGATATCTTCCATCGCCATGCGGCTGCTCGAACCGGGCTCGCGCACCAAGAAGACCTCTTGCTTGAGGCGCTCCAACGGGATCGGACCAAGCCCTGCCAGGCCATGGTGTGGCGGACCGATGACCACCAGGTGGTTGTCCATGAATGGCTGGCCGTCGAGCTCGACGCCGGCAGGCAGGTCACCGACGATGGCGAGGTCGCGCTCGTTGAACAGCAGCGAATTGACCACCGAGGCGCGGTTGTTAACGGTCAGACTGACGGTGACCTCCGGATGCGCCTGACGGAACGCAGTGACCAGCTGCGGGACAAAGTAGTTGGCTGTACCGACCACCGCCAAACGCAGACGACCACCGCGATCGCCGCGCAGCTGGCGCAGGCTCTCTTCGGTCTGGTCGATCTGGTTCGAGACGCGCCTCGCCAGGTCGTAGACCTCGCGGCCGGCTTCGGTGAGGGAGATGCGTTTGCCCTGCTGCTCGAGCAGCGGCATGCCGACATTCTCCTCCAGCTGCTTGACCTGCATCGACACCGCTGGCTGGCTTAGATGCAGTTCTTCTGCAGCTCGCGAAAACGAGGCGTGGCGGGCAACGGCCTCAAACACCTTGAGTTGGCGCAAAGTCAGGTGCAGCACGTTGGGCTTATAGTTTCACCATAATGTAAGCAGTATAAGCAAACCTGATAGTTCTGCATGGCCTTTTGGAGACCCCGATGACCCTCGCTGCCACATGCATATCCTGCGGCCTGTCCGCTCTCCTCGTGTTCACCCTGTCCGCCCCAGCCCGGGCCGTCGACGCCGAACAGGTGCCGCCACCAAAGCGCACTGCGCTGGGCCTGTATCTGGACGCGCAGGAAGCGCATCAAAAGTTGCAATCGTCGCCCGACGCGGTGTTCTTTTTGGACGCTCGCACCCAGGCCGAAGTGATGTTTGTCGGCGTGCCCGCCGGGCTCGACGCCCATGTGCCTTACTTGCTGGCTGACTTCGATTATTTCGACGCCAAGGCCGGGCGCTATGCATTGACGCCCAACCCGCGTTTCGCCCAAGACGTGGCGCAACGGCTTGCCGCCAAGGGCATGGGCAAAGACAGCGAGATCGTCGTCATCTGCCGCTCGGGTGACCGCAGCGCGCGTGCCGTCAACGACTTGGCGAAGCTCGGTTACACGCGAGTCTATACGGTCATCGATGGCTTCGAAGGCGACCTTGCGAAAGAAGGCCCAGACAAAGGGCACCGCAGCATCAATGGCTGGAAGAACGCTAAGCTGCCATGGAACACGCAGGTCGAAGCCGGAGTGGCTTATTCGCCGGAGGCGGCACCCCCGAGCGGCGGTCGCTGAGCCGACGGGTCTGCGGCCCTGCGCCCGATCTCGTCGCGTAGGGCCCGCAACTGCTCGTCGATCTGGCTGCGCATCAGCGCTGGCCCGATCCAAGGCAGAACCGGAAAGTCAGGTTCGATGAGCGCGCTGTACGCCACCAGGCAGCCGCCGTCCTGCGCGGCGATGGTCCACTCGCCGCGCATCTCCCGCAGATTGCCGGCAACCCGCTCGAACTCGATGCGCGAGGGCGCGAACAGGCGCACGGCAAGCGTCACATCGATACGCGTTCGCAAGGGGCCGAAACCAGCGCTGCCGATCTGCTGGACCAGCAGCGGAGCACGGCCAAGGATGCGACTCTCGTCCAGGCGCGGGACGAACGTGTGCAGGCGATCGAAGTCGGTCAGCACCAACCAACAGGTCTCGACGCTTGCCGGAGCCCGCATGGTCGCCTCGACCTGCAAGCGCGAACCGTCGCGCTCGACGCGCACGGCGACGTCGGAGCCTGCGGCGTGCGCCGATGTGGCTGTCAACACGACAGCCAGCGCCCAGACGAAGGCGTTGACGGCGATAGCCAGCGAGACCGGGACGGGCACCGGAACAGAGATCTCTGTGGGCGCCATCCCTAGCCAACAAGGGGTCTGGCGGCCCGCACCAGCCATGCTCAAGACACGGCGAGCATGCGATCGAGCGCCAGCCGTGCCAACTTGGCCTCGGCCTCGGGCACGATGATCTGATTGACGATGTGGCCGTCGGCCAGCTGCTCCAGGCACCATGCCAGGTGCTGCGGGTCGATGCGTGCCATGGTCGAGCACATGCACACCATCGGCGACATGAACTGCACGGTCACGCCCCTCGGCTTCATCTCCTCGGCTAGGCGGTTGACCAGGTTGAGCTCGGTGCCGACCAGCCAATGGCTGCCGGGCTCGGCGGCGTGGATGGTGTTGAGGATGAACTCGGTCGAGCCGACCAGATCCGACGCAGCACACACCTCGAAGCTGCACTCCGGGTGGGAGATAACAGTGCCGCAAGGGTGTTCGGTACGAAAGCGCTCGATGTGCCCCGGCTGGAACATCTGGTGCACCGAGCAGTGGCCCTTCCAAAGCAGCACGCGGGCCTTGCGGATCTGCTCGGGCGTGAGGCCGCCCATCGGCTCGTCGAAGTCCCACACCGCGCACTCGTCCAGCGGCACACCCATCTGGTGGGCGGTCCAGCGGCCGAGATGCTGGTCGGGGAAGAACAGCACCTTCTCACGGCGGCTGAAGGCCCATTCGAGGATGCGGGTGGCGTTGCTGCTGGTGCAGACGATGCCGCCGTGTTCGCCACAGAACGCCTTCAGGTCCGCGGCCGAGTTGATGTACGTCACTGGCGTGATGGTCTCGTCGGGGTCGAGCACCTCGGCGAGTTCGCGCCAGGCGCGCTCGACCGCACGCAGGTTGGCCATGTCGGCCATCGAGCAACCGGCCGAGAGGTCCGGCAGGATCGCCTTTTGGTAGGGCTTGCTGAGGATGTCGGCGACCTCGGCCATGAAGTGCACACCGCAGAAGACGATCAGTTCGGCGTCGGTCTGCGCCGCGAGCCGCGAGAGCTTGAGCGAGTCACCGGTCAGTTCGGCGTGCTTGTAGACCTCGGCGCGCTGGTAGTGGTGGCCCAGGATCACGGCGCGGTCGCCGAGGCGCTTGCGCGCAGCGACGATGCGCGCCTCGCACTCGGCATCGGAGCCAGCACGGGCGGGGTCGAAACGGATCGGGGTGGCGACTGCGCTCATCGGTCGGGTCTCGCACCATTCGGGTTCACAACGGCCGGGAGGCGAAGAATAGCCTCGCGGTTGCTGGGCGAAAAGCACTTTGCCGCCGCCTGTAGGCATGGGAGCCACTGGTAGTCCAGATGTTCCCGCGCTGCCAGATTGGGCCGCGTACCAGCCGGCACGCACAGGCTGAAGCTGTGCTCGGTGTTGTGCGTCACGCCCGGGGCATAGCGATCGCGCCAGTGTGGGTAGATCTCGAACACGGTCTGTTGCTGCCAGTCAAGCAAGGCGGTGACTGGCGCATCGATGCCGGTCTCTTCCCGCACTTCGCGCAAGGCAGCGGTCCGCCGGTCCTCGTCGGGCGCGTCAAGACTGCCGGTGACCGACTGCCAGAAGCCCGGCCGGTCGGCGCGCTCGAGCAGCAGCACATTCAGCGCCGGGTCGTGGATGACGACCAGGACCGAGACCGGGATCTTGTAGCGCGGCTGGGTCGACAAGCGATGTCCTCTATTCTCCCGGGCCCGGGCTACGGACCGCCGTTCTTGCTCCGAGTCGCTGCGGTCCACGTCGCTTCAAACAGGGTCCTCCCGGCCGGCCCCCGCTGCGGACGCCTAGCTTGCCGCCGCGACCGGCGGATTGCGCAGCTTGATGTGCAGCTCGCGCAACTGGCGCTCGTCGACCGGGCTTGGCGCCTGGGTGAGCAGGCACTGCGCGCGCTGCGTCTTGGGGAAGGCGATCACGTCGCGGATCGAGTCGGTGCCGGCCAGCAGCATGACGATGCGGTCGAGCCCGAAAGCCAGGCCACCGTGCGGCGGCGCACCGTACTTGAGCGCATCGAGCAGGAAGCCGAATTTGAGCTGCTGCTCTTCCGGGCCGATGGCGAGCGCCTCGAAGACCGTCGCCTGCACGTCGGCACGGTGGATCCGCACCGAGCCGCCGCCGACCTCGTAGCCGTTCACGGCGAGGTCGTAGGCCTTGGCCAGACACTTGCCCGGGTCGGTCTGCAGCAGCGCGATGTGCTCATCCTTGGGCGAGGTGAACGGGTGGTGACAGGCGTTCCAGCGCTGCTCGTCCTCATCAAACTCGAACATCGGGAAATCGACGATCCAGCACGGCGCCCAGGCGCGACCATCCAGGTGTCCCTTCTCGTGGCCGACCTTGACCCGCAGCGCACCCAACGCATCATTGACCACCTTGGCGCTGTCCGCGCCAAAGAAGATGAGGTCGCCGTTCTGCGCGCCGGTGCGGCGCATGATCTCGGCCAGCGACGCCTCATCCAGGTTCTTGACGATCGGCGACTGCAGGCCGGTCTCGTTGAGCTGGGTGACGTCGTTGACCTTGATGTATGCGAGACCCTTGGCGCCGTAGATCTTGACGAACTCGGTGTAGCCGTCGATCTCGCCACGGCTCAACGCCGCGCCACCGGGCACGCGCATCGCCGCCACGCGACCCTTGGGATCGTTGGCCGGGCCGCTGAACACCTTGAAGGCGACGCCCTTGACCGCGTCGGTGATCTCCGTCAGCTCGAGGGTGACGCGCAGGTCGGGCTTGTCCGAGCCGAAGCGCGACATCGCCTCGGCGTAGCTCATCTTCGGGAACGGGTCGGGCAGGTCGATGCCGGCGGCGTCCTTGAAGACGTAGCGGAACAGCTCTTCCATGATGGCGACGATCTCGTGCTCGGTGAGGAAGCTGGTCTCGATATCGACCTGGGTGAACTCGGGCTGGCGGTCGGCGCGCAGGTCCTCGTCGCGGAAGCACTTGGTGAGCTGGTAGTAGCGGTCGTAGCCGGCGACCATGAGCATCTGCTTGAACAGCTGCGGCGACTGCGGCAGCGCAAAGAACTGGCCGTCGTGGACACGGCTGGGGACCAGGTAGTCGCGGGCGCCCTCGGGGGTGCTCTTGGTCAGCATCGGCGTCTCGACGTCGATGAAGCCGGCATCGTCGAGGAAGCGGCGGAAGGCGCGCGCTGTCTTGTAGCGCAACTGCATGATGCGCTGCATGTAGGGGCGGCGCAGGTCGATGACCCGGTGCGTCAGGCGCACCGTCTCGCTCAAATTGTCGTCGTCGAGCTGGAACGGCGGCGTGGCAGAGGGGTTGAGCACCTCGAGCTCATGCGCCAGCACCTCGATCTCGCCGGAGACGAGGTTGGCGTTCTCTGTGCCGGCCGGACGGCGACGCACCTTGCCGGTGACGCGCAGGCAGAACTCGTTGCGCACACCCTCGGCGGTGACGAAGGTCTCGGCACGGTCGGGGTCGCAGACCACCTGCACGAGGCCCTCGCGGTCGCGCAGGTCGATGAAGATGACCCCACCGTGGTCGCGGCGGCGGTGGGCCCAGCCGAACAGGGTCACGGTCTGGTCGAGGTGGGCGGCGTGGATCCGCCCGCAGTAATCGGTGCGCATGAGGTTCAATGCCAATGGGTTGACTGGATCACCCTGCGGCCGCGCCCTTCGACGCCTTGGCAGCAGAGGACTTGGGCGGAGGCGATACCACCCCGCCCGAGATGACGTACTTCAGCGCCTCGTCGACGCTCATGTCGAGCTCGATCACGTCTTCCCTGCGAAAGATCAGGAAGAAGCCCGAAGTCGGATTGGGGGTGGTCGGCACGAAAACATTGACGTGATCGCCCTGTAGGCGCGCGGCGATATTCTCGCCAGGTTTGCCGGTGAGAAACCCGATCGTCCAGCTGCCTTGGTGCGGGTAATGCACCAGCAAGGGCTGCCGAAAAGCCTGCCCACCGCCCTTCAGCAGGGTGTCGGAGACCTGCTTGACGCTGTTGTAGATGCTTTTGACGATGGGGATGCGAGCGACCAGCGACTCGGTCCAGCGCACCAACTTCTGACCAAGGAAGTTCGCTGCCAGTGCACCGGTGCCGAGCACGATGGCCAGGGTCAAAATGACACCCAGACCGGGGATGCGGAAACCGAATAAAGCCTCGGGCTGCCAGGCCGGTGGCAACAGCCCCAAGCTCAAGTCCAGCGTCGACACCAGCAGATTCACCACCCACAGGGTGATCCCTAGCGGCACCCAGATCAGCAGGCCAGCGAACAGGTAACGGCGAATCACGAAGCAGACGCCGTGGGCTGTGCGGCAGGCGTTGAGGCCGGCGTGCCAACACCCGCAGCGGCGCAAGCACCGGCGCAGGCCTGCCCGCCAGCGCTTTCGGCGGCTGGTGCGGCATCGCCGCTGGCCGCGGCTGGCGTATTGCCTCCGCGAAAGTCGGTGGCGTACCAGCCACTGCCCTTGAGCTGGAAGCCAGCCGCGGTGAGCGCCTTGGCAAACGTGGCGGACTGGCAAGCCGGGCAGACTGTCAGCGGCGCGTCGCTGACTTTCTGCAACACGTCCTGACTGTGTCCGCAGGACGAACAGCGGTATTCGTAGATCGGCATGGAAGACCCCCGGAAAGAACGCGGATTATAGCGGCAGCGACTCGCCGTGCAGGGCCTGCAAACGCTCGGCGACCGCCAGCGCGAAGCGCCCCGTGTCCAGCCGGCGCGCGACCGGCTTGCGCTGCGCCGCCGCCCAGATCGGTGCCGGGAAATGCGGATCGTCGACAAAACGCGGGATCACGTGCCAGTGCACATGCGGCACCACATTGCCCAAGCTGGCGAGGTTGATCTTGTCGGGCTGCAGCAGCTCGCGCATCACCTTTTCCACCGCGTAGACACTGGACATCAGACGGTCACGGCTAGCGGCCGGCAAGTCAGTCATCTCAGGCACATGGACATTCCAGATGACACGGCAAAAGCCCGGATAAGCTGCTTCGTCGACCATCACCACGCGATGATCACTGCCACGCCAGAGGAGTGCGCCCCCGGCCGCAAGACACAGCTCGCAGCTCAAGGGTGTTGCGCGACCTTGGCCGGGCGGGCCAGCGCCGGGTTTTGTGCCAGGTAACGCTTGATACCAGCCAGGATCGCCCGCGCCAGGCCGTCTTGGTGGGCTGGATCGGCGAGCTTGCGCTCTTCTTCCGGGTTGGTAATGAAGGCGGTTTCGACCAGGATCGACGGGATGTCGGGCGACTTCAGCACGGCAAAACCGGCCTGCTCGACCACCGGCTTGTGGAGGCGGTTGACTTGGCCGAGCTCACCCAGGACCAATCCGGCCAGCTTCATGCTGTCGTTGATGGTGGCAGTCTGAGAAAGGTCGAGCAGAGTGCGAGCGAGATGCGCGTCTTTGGCGTCGATGCGCACCCCGCCTATCAGATCAGCATCGTTCTCGCGTTTGGCCAACCAGCTGGCGGCAGTCGATGAGGCGCCGTTCTCCGACAGGACAAACACCGAGGACCCATGCGCGTGCGGCTTGATGAAAGCGTCCGCATGGATCGACACGAACAGGTCGGCGCGCTCGCGACGGGCCTTGGCGGTACGACCATGAAGGGGGATGAAGTAGTCGCCGTCGCGGATCATGACTGCCCGCATGCCAGGCTCGGCATCGATCAGGGCTTTGAGCCGCCGCGACACCGACAGTGTGACGTCTTTCTCGCGGAGTCCCGATGGCCCCCGCGCGCCGGGATCCTCGCCGCCATGCCCTGCATCGATAGCAATGGTGACCACACGGTCGAACACCGGTCCGGCGGGCGGGTGCAGGCGTGCCAGCGAGGTCGGCGATCCCGCCGCTGGGCTGAGCGTCGGGGCGGCGCTGGTGCTGTCAGCAGCGGCAGAGACCGCATTGGCAGATGCGGTCGGTTGTGCGCTAGCGGCATTGTTGGCCGATGAGCCCGGCAAGTCGGCAGCGAGCACCGCCAGCGCGTCATCGGCAGGCGCCGCGCCGTGCGCAAGGTCGAGCACCACACGATGCCCGTAGTCACCGGCTGGGGGCACTGCAAAAGCCCGTGTCTCGAGCGGCCGCCGCAGCTCGATGACCACGCGTGCGACGTCCGGCTGAAACTGCGCGACACGAACCTGGGCGATGAGCGGGTTGTCACCGATCGTCGACGGCAAACCGCGTAGCGCCTGACCGACGGTCACGCCCGGCAGATCGATGACGATGCGGTCTGGATCCTTCAGGCTGAGCGTCCGAAAATCGATCGGGCGCTCGGCCTCGATAGTCAGGCGGGTCGTCTCCGGGGCCGGCCAGAAACGCACCGCGCGCACCAGGTCGGCGGCACTCGCGGGAATGGCGGTCAGAACAGAAGCGGCCAGCAGCAGGAACGACAGGGCCGCCGAGCCCCAGCGACCACGCGCACGCTGCTCGCCTACTCTGCCCCGCCCAGTCTTCTCCATGCTGCCGCTCCTGCCTCGGTACAAATGGTGAACAGACACTGCCGGCCGGTCCCCTCGATCGCCAGCACGATGCGCCAGTCGGGACGCGGCGTGCGGGCGCCGCCGCGGTCTGGCCACTCGATCAAGCGGACAGCCTTGGCCGGGAGGTCATCGAAACCGGCATCGATCCACTCCTCTGGCGTTTGCATTCTATATAAATCAAAATGATACACCTGTAAACTAGAAACTGTGTCAGAAGAATGCGCCATCTGCGTTGCGTTGGCGCCGGTGAGGCGGGTCAAACTGCCTGCCGGGCTGCTTGTCGTGTCGTCGGCAACAGGGTGAAGTTCGAAGACGGGGCAGGGTTGGATCAAGTAGTCCTCAACCAGGCCGTAGGTCGGACTCTTCACCGCACCCCGCCAGCCCAGACCGCGCAACAGACCGCGGGCGAAGCTGGTCTTGCCAGCCCCAAGGTCGCCCTCCAGCCAGACACACAGGCCAGGCTGGAGACCGGCCGCACAGCGCTGCGCGAAGGCCGCTGTAGCGTCTGGATCGGCAAGGGTCACGGTGGCGGTCGATCGCATGGTGGGCTAGTGTGCCCGCTTTGAATGCAGCGCGTCATGGTGCGACAAGGCCCGCCGAGCGCCTGCCGCAGACGCAGCGACAGTCAAACGACGCGAACGAGCCACCGGAGGGGCGACAGGGTGCAGGCGCAGCAAGCCGAGACACTGAAGTCACAGATCCGCGCCTGGGCCCAGGAACTGGGCTTTGGCGCTGCGGGATTTGCCAGCCTTGAGCTCGGCGAGGCGCCAGAGCGGCTGCGCGACTGGCTCGATGCAGGTCTGCATGGCGAGATGGATTGGCTACAGCGCCATGCCGCATTGCGCGCCGACCCGCGCCGGCTGGTACCGGGTGCAGCCAGCGTGATCAGCGTCCGCATGCCTTACCTGCCCCCGGCCGGCGGTGCTGCCAACCCGAATGACGCGGCAGCGAGCCAGCAGCAAGCGTGGGACACGCTGTCGGACCCCCAGCGCGCCTACGTCGCCCGCTATGCGTTGGGCCGCGATTATCACAAGCAGGTCCGCCAGCGGCTCGAGCGACTCGCCCGACGTATCGAAGCAGTCGCGTCACCACTCGGGCGCCGCGTGTTCTGCGACAGCGCCCCGGTACTCGAGGTCGAGTTTGCAAGCCGCGCCGGGATCGGCTGGCGCGGCAAGCACACCCTCTTGCTCGATCGGGAAGCGGGATCGTGGTTTTTCCTTGGCGAGATCGTCACCACCCTTGAACTGCCGCCTGACACCCCAGCAGAGAACCATTGCGGTCGCTGCGAACGCTGCATCGAGGTCTGCCCCACCAAGGCGATCGTGGCGCCCTATCGCCTCGACGCGCGACGCTGCATCAGCTACCTGACCATCGAGCACTCGGGTCCCATCCCTGAAGCGCTCCGCCCGCTGATCGGCAATCGCATCTACGGCTGCGACGACTGCCAGCTGGTATGTCCGTGGAACCGCTTCGCGCAGATCAGTGCCGAGCGAGACTTTCGGCCCCGCGCCAATCTAGACCAAGCAACCCTGGTCGAGCTGTTCGCTTGGGACGAGGAGACATTCTTGCGCCACACCGAAGGCTCGGCGATCCGTCGGATTGGCCATGTACGCTGGTTACGCAATATCGCCGTGGCGCTCGGCAATGGACCGGCCGACGACCCCAGCCGGCGCGCCCTTTTGAAGCGACGCGACCACCCTGATGTGCTGGTGCGCGAACACGTGCAGTGGGCGCTGGACCGACTCGCGGATCCCAGCGCCGTGCACAGAAATTAAAATCAGTGAATAATGAGGCCTGATTTATTAGCTTTGCGAATCATCTTTCAGGCTACGCACAAACTTCCAGCCATTCGGCGTGCGAACAAAGGCAAAGCCTGTCTTGCCGTCGATAAAGACGTCGAAGGTCGAGGCTGGCTCGAGGTCGGCCGAGGTCGAGGCGATGCGCACCGGAGCAGCGTAGATGATGGTGTCGGCCAGCGCTGCAGGAACTGCGGGAGCTGCCGCGACTGGCAAGGAAAGACTGGCGAGAACAGCAACCAGGCTGGTGGTCAGGGTCTTCATGGTGGGCTCCTTGGAGCGAGGTTGTCGATGGGTCTAGATTGCATCGACCTCTTATATTTGTCTAATTGATTGTTCACTTGTAGCCATTGACGATATGAATCTTCGAACCTTCGATCTGAACCTGCTCAAAGCCTTCGACGCGCTGCTCGAGGAATGCAGCGTGTCGCGCGCGGCGGCCCGCGTGCATTTGTCGCAGCCGGCCATGAGCAACGCACTTGCCCGCCTGCGCGAGGCGCTCGACGATCCGGTCATGGTGCGCACGCCGCAAGGCATGGAGCCGACCATTCGCGCACTGGCGCTGAAAGGACCGGTGCGGCAGGCGCTCCTGCAGATCGAGACGGCTCTGTCGGCGCAGCCCGAATTCGACCCGGCGACAGCGCACCGCACTTTTGTCGTCGCCGCGACCGACTACATGGAGTTCCTGGTACTGCCGCGCCTGATGCGCAGGCTGCAGGAACACGCGCCCAACATCGACATCCGCGTGCGCTCCTTGCAAGTGAACGCCCCAGAGGAGCCGCTCGATTCTGGCGAGGTCGATGTTGCCTTCGGCTTCTTCGCCAACATACCCAAGCGCCTGAACCGCAGGCATCTGTTCACCGAGACAATGACCTGCCTGGTGCGTGACGACCACCCGGTGCTCTACCAGCTATGGAACGTCGAGCGTTTTGTCGAGCTGTCGCACCTGTTCGTATCGACGCGTCAGGGCTCGACCGGGGTCGTCGACAGCATGCTCGCCGAGCGCGGTCTGCAACGACGCATTGCGCTGATCGTGCCGCATTTTCTGGTGGTGCCATACATCATCGCTGAAAGCGACCTGATCGTGACGGTCAACAGCCGCATCGCCAGCACCTACATCCGCGAGCTGCCACTGCGGACTCTGCCACCGCCGCTGGAACTGCCCGAATTTCCCATCACCATGCTTTGGCACCCGCGCAATGACGGCGACCCCGGGGTGGGGTGGCTGCGCCGGGTCCTGGTGGATATCTGCCAGGAGATCGACCAAGAGCTGGTCGCGCCGGTGCCGACCCCGCTCTCCTGACCGCAAGACCGCTCGATCCCGGCCCAAGGACAAGACACCTGTACCGGTATCAGGCGCAACGCTCGGCCAGCAGCTGCACCCAGTGCCGCACCGGCACTGCGCTGGCCGCCTGCAGGTGTTGCTGACAGCCGATATTGGCGGTGATGATGCAGTCCGCGCCGGTAACGCCCAGGTTCTCCAGTTTGCGACGGCGCAGCTCGCGCGCAAGCTCGCCCTGCAACACCGAATAGGTTCCCGCCGAGCCACAACACAGATGCGCATCGGCCGGCCGTTGCAAATCGAAGCCCAGTTCGGCGAGCGTCGCCTCGACCGCCGAGGCAGCGCGCAACCCATGTTGCAACGAGCAGGGCGGGTGCCAGGCGACCCGTTGACGCGGTGCTGCAGTCCAGTCGGCAGGCCAGCGTAGACGTTGCTGAGCGAGGTATTCGCCGATATCCAGGGTCGCTGCTGCCACCCGCTGGGCTTTGTCGGCATAGGCCCGGTCGCCGGCGAACCAGTGCCCGTACTCGCGTAGGGTCAGGCCACAGCCGCTGGCATTGCTGACGATGGCGCTGGCCGCACCCGACGCGAGCAGCGGCCACCAAGCATCGATGTTGGCGCGGGCGTGCTCCAACCCGCCGCGCTGATCGGCCAGATGAGCGCGGATCGCTCCGCAACAGGGGCCGGCAGGCGGGCGCAGCACCGCAACACCCAGCGCCGCCAACACCCGCTCGGTGGCAGCGTCGATGGCCGGGTCGAGCGCCGGCTGCACGCACCCGCGTGGCAGGATCACTGCGGCCGGTTCCAGCCCTGGTGCACGTCGAGGCGCCAGCGGTGCCGTTCGCGAGGGGCCGCCGCCAGTCGCCGCCCCCATCTCGCTTGCTGCCGGTACCTTGTCGCGCAAGACACGCGGCAGCAGCGGCCGCAGCCAACGGCCGAGCCGCAGCGCCGGACTGAACAGCGGTGATGTGAGGCCGAAACGCAGGGCGCCTCGCAACAGAGCCTGGCCAAGCGGCCGACGACGTTGCTTCTCGACCATGCGCCGGCCGATGTCGGCAAGCTCGGCATAGCGCACTCCCGAGGGGCAGGTCGTCTCGCAGGCACGGCAGCCCAGACAGCGGTCCAGGTGGCGCTGCGTGGCGGCGTTGGCCTGGCCACTCTCGAGCATCTCCTTGATCAAGTAGATGCGGCCGCGCGGGCTGTCGAGCTCGTCACCGCGCAGTTGGTAGGTCGGGCAGGTCGCCAGGCAGAACCCGCAATGCACGCATTTGCGGAGGATGGCGTCGGCAGCCGCGCCGTTGGGCGTGTCGCGCAGGGTCTGGGCGATGTGTGTCTGCATGTCAGGCGATGCCAAGACGGCCGTTGGCAAATACGCCGTGCGGGTCGAAGACCTCGAACAGTCGCCGGTGCAGCAGCAGGCGGGCCGGGTCGAGCGACACCGTTAGCGCCCGCGCCGGGTGGTCGCGCCATGGCGTGGCATGGCCGCCCAGGCTCGCCGCCAGGCGCTGCAAGGGGTGAGTGCTCGCCCCCACGCTCGTGGCTGCGCCGGCCGGCCGGCCCTGCCCGTGCGCTGCATCGTCGATCCAGCGCAGCGCGCCGCACCAGTCGATACAACGGGTGCCGGGGACAGGTTCGGCGGTCCCCGGCAGCACTAGCCGCCAGAGCGGTACGGCGGCTTTGTCAGAGCGATCGGCACCAGGCAACTCCTGCCGGCGCAGCGCCTGCCAGATTGCGGTCGCGGTGACCGCATCGACCGCATCCCAACCCTCGCCGGCGAGCTGCCGACACGCAGCATCGACACCCACCGCGCTTCCCGACAGGCGCAGCAGCGCCTGTCCATCAAACCAGGCCGCACCGCTCATCGGCAGCGGCTGCCCGGCAAGGCGATTGAGTTGCTCGATCGCCGCTTCGGCGGCCATCGGTAGCGCCAGGGTCCGCTCGGCCTGCGGCTGTGGCAGCAGACGGAACGACAGCTCTAGCAGCAGCCCCAGCCTGCCCCAGGCCCCAGCCTGTGGACGGAACAGGTCGAACCCGGCGACGTTCTTCATCACCCGCCCGCCAAACTGCAAGACTCGCGCCTGGCCGTCGAGCAGCCGCACACCCAGCAGCGCATCGCGCACACCACCGACAAAAGCCCGGCGCGGGCCCGCCAGACCGCAGGCGACCATGCCGCCGACCGTCGCGCCAGGCCAGTCGGGCGGCTCAAAGGGCAGCATCTGACCGTGTGCGGCGAGTTCGGCTTGCAGCTCGGCCAATGGCGTGCCAGCGCGAACCGTGACGACCAGCTCGGCCGGGTCGTAGTCGACGATTCCAGCGTGCTCGAGCGTCGCCAGCGGTTCGCCGCGGGGCGTGCCGCCCAGGCCATCCTTGCTGCCGCCACCGCGTGCGTGCAACACCCCGCCAGACGCAGCCGCCGCGAGAACGGCATCGCGAAGACGGGCCACGGCGGGCTCGCGGGTCTCGGTCACGCTCAAAACCGCGGCAGTTCCGGGTGCGGGAGCGCCCCGTGATGCACATGCATGGCACCCACCTCCGCGCAGCGGTGCAGGGTCGGCACCGCCTTGCCGGGGTTGAGTAGGCCGGCTGGGTCGAAGGCGTGTTTGACGGCGTGGAAGGCCGCGAGCTCGTCGGTGCTGAACTGCACGCACATCGCGTCGAGCTTCTCCACGCCCACGCCGTGCTCGCCCGTGATGGTGCCGCCGACCGCGACACAGGCGCGCAGGATATCCAGTCCGAAGGCCTCGGCGCGCTCGACATCGCCGGGCTGGTTGGCGTCGTAGAAGATCAGCGGGTGAAGGTTACCGTCGCCGGCGTGAAAGACGTTGGCGCACGCCAGGCCGTGCTGCTTTGACAGCTCGCCGATGCGCCGCAGCACGGCAGAAAGATGCTTCTTCGGGATGGTCCCGTCCATGCAGTAGTAGTCTGGCGTGATGCGGCCGACCGCGGGGAACGCCGCCTTGCGTCCAGCCCACAACTGCAGCCGCTGCGCCTCGTTCTGCGAGGTCACCAGCGAGGTGGCGCCGAAGCGCCGACAGACCGACTCGATGCGGGCGATCTCGTCGGCGACCTCCTCTGCGGTGCCATCGGATTCGGCCAGCAGGATGGCAGCGGCATCGAGCGGGTAACCGGCGTGTACGAAGTCCTCGACTGCCCGTGTAGCCAGCGCGTCCATCATCTCGAGCCCGGCAGGGATGATGCCAGCGCCGATGATGCCGGCCACCGCGTCACCCGCCGCGTCGACGCTGGCAAAGGCGGCCATCACCACCTGTGCATGCCGCGGCCGCGGTAACAACCGCACGGTGACCTCGGTGATGACCGCCAGCAGGCCCTCGGAGCCGGTCAGCAGGGCGAGCAGATCGAGCCCGGCGTCCTCCGGCACCTCACCGCCGATGCGCACCGGCGTGCCATCGGCAAGGAAACCTCGCACGCCGAGCACGTTGTGAACGGTCAGCCCGTATTTCAGGCAGTGCACACCGCCCGAGTTCTCGGCGACGTTGCCGCCGATACTGCAGGCGATCTGGCTCGATGGGTCTGGCGCGTAGTACAAGCCATGAGGCGCGGCGGCTTCAGAGATGGCGGCATTGCGTACACCCGGCTCGACCACGGCGACGCGCGCCACAGGGTCGATGCGGAGAATGCGCTTGAGCCGCGCCAGCGACAGCAGGAGGGCATCATCACGCGGCAGTGCGCCCCCGGCCAAACCAGTACCGGCACCACGAGCGATGACCGGGACGCCGGCACCGTGACACAGGCGCAGCACCGCCTGCACCTGTGATGCTGTTTCCGGCAGCGCGACCGCCAGCGGCCGCTGGCGATACAGCGACAAGCCATCGCATTCCCACGGGCCAAGCTGCTCGGGGGCGGTCAGCAGACCGTCGGGGGGGAGCACGCCGGCCAGGGCGGCGAACAGCGGAGCGGGGTCGCGCAACGGATCCATGACGGCATTATGGCGAAAGTCGATGCGATGTCCGGCACCCACCGCCACCGCCACCGAAACCGCCGACGATCGCGCTGCGGCTTCAGGTGCCGCGCTGGCGGCCGTAGAATGTGCGCCAACCCGTTCAACGGAGCCCTCATGATCTCTGCAGCCGCCGCGCTCGAACGCCTGAAGCAGGGCAACGCTCGCTTCGTCCGTAATGCCCCCACGCATCGCATGGGTGATATCGATCGCAACGCGCTTGCCGCTGGGCAAGCGCCGTTCGCCATCATTCTTGGCTGTTCCGACTCGCGCGTACCGGCCGAACTGGTGTTCGATCAGGGAATGGGCGACCTCTTCGTGATCCGCGTCGCTGGCAATATCGTCGCGCCATCGCAGGTGGGTAGTGTCGAATTTGCCGCCGCCAAACTGGGGTCGCGCTTGGTAGTGGTGATGGGACATACCCATTGCGGCGCGGTGGCGGCCACCCTCGACGCCGTGCTGCAAGGCGACGCCGCCGATTCGCGCAACATCCGTTCGATCATCGATCGCGTCCGCTGCGCTGTCGAGATCGCGCGTGAATCGGCACCGAAGGGTGACCGCGAGAGCCTGCTGCGGCAAGCCACGCGCGCCAACGTCCGCATCGCTTGCAACCAGCTGCGACACGGGTCGGACATTCTCGAGCGCTTGGTCGACAAAGAAGGCCTGCTGGTGGTCGGTGCCGAGTACTCGATCGAGACCGGCGCGGTCGAGTTCTTCGACGGGGTTTGAGGGCGCGAGTCTGGTGCGCCAGACCAGGCCGCGCTAGAATCGCGGGCTTTTTTACGCAGCCCGAACGCTTCCATGGCCCTGATCGTCCAGAAGTTCGGCGGCACCTCTGTTGGTAGCCCCGAGCGCATCAAGAACGTCGCCCAGCGGGTCGCCCGCTTTCACGCCGAGGGCCACCAACTGGTGGTCGTCGTCTCGGCCATGAGCGGCGAGACCAACCGCCTGATCGCGCTGGCCAAGGAGATCCAGGCCAACCCCGACCCGCGCGAGCTCGACGTGGTGGTCTCGACCGGCGAGCAGGTCACCATTGGCCTTCTGGCGATGGCACTGAAGGACCTCGGCGTCGATGCCCGTTCGTACACCGGTGGGCAGGTGAAGATCCTGACCGACTCGTCGCATACCAAGGCGCGCATCCTGCACATCGACGACGCCGCCATGCGCGCCGACCTCAACAAAGGCCGCGTGGTCATCGTCGCAGGCTTTCAGGGGGTGGACGACGCCGGCAACATCACCACGCTCGGCCGTGGCGGCTCCGATACCACCGGCGTCGCGCTGGCCGCTGCACTCAAGGCCGACGAGTGCCAGATCTACACAGATGTGGACGGCGTGTACTCGACCGACCCGCGCGTGGTGCCAGAGGCACGCAAGCTCGACCGCATCACCTTCGAGGAGATGCTTGAGCTGGCCAGCAGCGGCTCCAAGGTGCTGCAGATCCGCTCGGTCGAATTTGCCGGCAAGTACAAGGTCCGGTTGCGTGTGCTGTCGTCGTTCATGGACGACCCGGGCGAAGGCACGCTGATCACTTTCGAGGAAGACCAAGACATGGAACAAGCCGTCATCTCCGGCATCGCCTTCAACCGCGATGAGGCCAAGATCACCGTGCTCGGCGTGCCGGACAAGCCAGGCATCGCCTACCAGATCCTCGGCCCGGTGGCCGATGCGAACATCGATGTGGACCTGATCATCCAGAACGTCGGCCGCGATGGCACCACCGACTTCTCCTTCACGGTGCATCGCAATGAGTACCAAAAAGCGCTCAAGGTGCTCAACGAGACGGTCAAGCCACACATCGGCGCGCGCGAGGTGGTGGGCGACGACAAGATCGCCAAGGTGGCGGTGGTCGGCGTGGGCATGCGCAGCCACGTCGGCGTGGCGTCCACGGTGTTCCGCACGTTGGCCGAGGAAGGCATCAACATCCAGATGATCAGCACGTCCGAGATCAAGATCTCGCTGGTGGTGGACGACAAGTACATGGAGCTGGCAGTGCGCGTGTTGCACCGCGCGTTCGGCCTGGACGGCGAGCCGAAAGCCGCCTGAGCGGGCCTTGGCGGGCCGCGTCGGTTTGACCGGCCCTGTCCCGTGCGGTAGTATCCGCGCCTTGCTGGAGACATGGCCGAGAGGTCGAAGGCACTCCCCTGCTAAGGGAGCATACGGGCATAAACCCGTATCGAGGGTTCGAATCCCTCTGTCTCCGCCAGGCAGTCGAAGTTTTTGCGCCCGTAGCTCAGCTGGATAGAGTACCTGGCTACGAACCAGGGGGTCAGGAGTTCGAATCTCTTCGGGCGCGCCATACAAACCAAGGGGCTAGTACCGCAAGGTGCCAGCCCCTTGTCCCTTTTGAACGCGCCGCGACGCGGACCCGGCTGTTGTGCGCCGAGCCAGCCGCGCGAAGCCCGCGGCCAGAGACGCCTCAGGCGGGCGAATAGCGCTCCAGCGCATCCAACGGCAACGGCCGGTCGGCCAGCCGCCCGGCACCCGGCAGGAAGTCGAGACAGACCACCACCCCGGCCCCGATGGCCGGCACGCCAAAGTGCGATTGCAGCAGGTCGGCCAGCGCCAGCAGCGTGCCGCCGGTGGCCAACACATCGTCGACCAGCCAGGGCCGCTCGCCCAGCGGCGCGTGGCGCTGAAGATGCAGCGCGTCGCTGCTGTATTCGGTCTGGTAGTCCACCCGATGCACGGCCCCAGGAAGTTTGCCGGGCTTGCGCGCGAGCACCAGCGGCACGCCGAGCTGCTGCGCCACCGGCGCCCCGAACACGAACCCGCGGCTCTCCACCGCGACGACGCTGCTCGCTCCACGCACACGGGCAAGATCAGCCAGCCGGCCGACACACCAGGCAAACGCGCGCGGGTGGTGCAACACACCAGTGATGTCGAGAAAGCCGACGCCCGGACGGGGGAAGTCGGGGATCAGCGGGATGAGGGGTTTCAGGTCCATCGGGCGATTGTGCTCGCTAGCAACATCAGTGCGCAGGGGGCGTGAGCTGCCTCGTTCGGCATGGCGATCAGCCTCGCGGCTGGTCGAGCCGGAACGGGTTGAAGTCGGTGTCGCGGTCGTACCAGTCTTCGTGTTCGACGCGCTTCAGGGTGTTCACCGTCCAGTAGGTGGCCGGCGTCAGCACCACCTCGACCGCGGTCTTGACCAGAAACTGCATGAACATCACCAGCGGGATCTGTTCGTTCGGGATGATGCCGCTGTTCCAGAATGCCAGCGGGTAGAACAGCGCGCTGTCGACCGCCTCGCCGAACACCGTCGAGCCGATGGTGCGCAGCCACAGGTGCTGGCCAGCGGTGATCACCTTGAGCCGCGCCAGCACATAACTGTTGACGAACTCGCCGCAGAAATACGCCACCAGCGAGGCCGCGACCACCCGCCAGGTGTTGCCGAAGGCGATCTCGTAGGCCGCCTGATGCTCCCACCACGGCGCCGGTGGCAAGGCGACGATCAGCGCCGCCATCGCCGAGGCGAACAGCATCGCCGCAAAACCTGCCCAGATCACCCGGCGCGCCGCCGAGTAGCCGTAGACCTCGGTGAGGATGTCGCCGAACACGTAGGAGATGGGGAAGAAGATGACACCGGCACCGAAGGTGACGACGCCGAGCAGCGGCAAATCGAGCTGCGCACCCTTGGCCGGCCCGATCAGGTTCGAACACAGGAAGACGACGACGAAGGCCAGCGTGACCGCGCCGTAGTAGCGGTACTGGCGTGGCCTAGTCATGCAGTTGCGCCGCGTTCTCGACAACCGACTCTGCGACAGCCACCTCGACCACCTGATACGGCCAGTAGTGGTCACCCAGCGGGATCAGCTCCGGGTGACCGATGTTGTCCCACACCAGATACCACGGGCCCAGCGGCACGTCGCGCTGGCCGAGGTAGATGTTGTCGGTGACGAACGGTGCGGAGTCGGCGCGCTCGAACACCAGCCAGGCTGAATAGCGCTGCAGGTGGTCGCTGGGCACGCGCGAGACGTAGCCGTCGGCCGCCCGGAACTCGACGCCCCGCCCCGCCCCCCGCCAGCCCGGGCCGACCACAGCATCGAGCAGCTCGGCAGCGGGGAAGCCGCGGAAGCGCTCACGAGGCCCCACGGCTCCCGCCACCACATGCGGATTGGCGACCTCGACCGTCAGCGGCTCGCGCTTCGACCATGCGCCGGCGACATCGGGCGCTGGTAGCGGCTCGGCTCTCGCTTCGCTCACCAGACCGCACAGCAGCGCCAAGACGGGCACCAGCAAGGCGACAGGTGTCAGAAAGTTGCGGGGCATCACGAACGGGATGTTAGAGCCTGCTCAGCTTGGCGTCTGCTTTGCTTTCGGCCGCAAAGGCTATCATCCCGCCATGCCCCGCTTTGCTGCCAACCTGTCGATGCTGTTTGCCGAGCACCCGTTCCTCGAACGCTACGCCGCCGCTGCACAGGCGGGCTTCAGTGGTGTGGAGTGCTGGTTCCCTTACGACCACGACGCGGCAGTGGTCTCCGAGCTGCTCGAGACGCACGGGTTGCAGCAGGTACTCATCAATGCCCCGGCAGGCGACTGGGCTGGCGGTGAGCGCGGCATCGGTTGCCACCCGGGCCGCATCGCCGAGTTCCGCGAAGGTATCGATATCGCCATCGAATATGCTCGCGCCATCGGCTGCCGGCAGATCAACGTGCTGGCCGGTATCGCCCCCGAGGACACCGACGCCGAGACGCTCGAAGGCACGCTGCTCGCCAACCTGCGCTTCGCCGCCAAGCGCATGGGCGAGCACGGCCTCACGCTGCTGCTGGAGCCGATCAACACCCGCGACATCCCGGGCTATGCCGTCAACCGCTCGGCGCAGGCGCTGGCCATCCTCGAGGCGATCGGTGTCGGCAACACGCGGCTGCAGTACGACTGCTTCCACATGCAGGTGATGGAGGGCAATCTGGCCGAGGCTCTCCAGCGACACCTCGAGCGCATCGGCCATATCCAGATCGCCGACAACCCGGGCCGCGGCGCCCCAGGCAGCGGCGAGATCCACTATCCGTTCCTGTTCGACTGGCTCGACCGCATCGGCTACCGCGGCTGGGTCAGCGCGGAGTATCTACCCGGGCCCGACACACCGGCATCACTCGGCTGGCTGCGGCCGTGGCTCGAGCAACCGCACCTCGAGGAGACCCTTGGATGACTGCGCAGCACCCTTCACGCACCGGTTTTATCGGCCTCGGCATCATGGGCGGGCCGATGGCCTGCAACCTGCGCAAGGGCGGCTATGCGGTCACCGGCTTCTCGCGCAGCGGGGTGCCGCAGGCCTGCCGCGATGCTGGCGTGGCGCCAGCCGCGAGCCCGGCCGCAGTCGCCGCCGCCAGCGATGTGGTCATCCTGATGGTCCCCGACACGCCGGACGTCGAGCGCGTGCTGTTCGGGCCGGATGGGGTATCCGCCGGCGTGAAGCCCGGCACGGTGGTCGTCAACATGAGTTCGATCTCGCCGGCGGCAGAGCCCGCCAATGCCTTGAGACTGGCTGAGCGCGGCGCCGAGTACCTCGACGCACCGGTCTCGGGTGGCGACGTCGGCGCCATCGCCGGCACGCTGTCGATCATGGCCGGTGGCAAGGCCGAGGTGTTCGAGGCGGTGCGGCCGGTGCTGGCTTGCATGGGCAAGACGCTGAGCCACATCGGACCGCACGGCGCCGGCCAGACCTGCAAGCTCGCCAACAACATGGTCGGCGCGATGACGCTCATGGCGGTGGCCGAGGCGCTGACCTTTGCGTCGAAGTCTGGCGCCGACCCCGCCAAGGTGCGCGAAGCGCTGCTCGGTGGCTTCGCCCAGTCGCGCATCCTCGAGATCCATGGCAAGCGCATGATCGAGCGTGACTTCGCACCCGGCTTCAAGATCGAATTGATGCAGAAGGACCTTAACAACGCACTGCACAGTAGCCGACAGCTGGGACTGTCGCTGCTGGGCACCAGCACCGCGCAGCAGCTGTTCAGCGCTGCGGTCGGCCTGGGTGGCGCGCAGTGGGACCATTCCGGGATCGCCCGCGCCATCGAAGCGTTGGCCAATCACCCGATCACACCAGACCAGGCCGATACTTAACCGGTCGCCTGTTCATCGGCTGGCGTCTTGTCGGGCAACGGCCGCGTTCGCTAGAACTCGAGGCAGATCTTGCCGAAATGCCGGTTGCTCTCCTGGTGGCGGAAGGCGTCGGCGATGCCCTCGAGCGGGAAGCTGCGGTCGATCACCGGCTTCATGCCGTTGGCGTCGATGGCGCGAATCATGTCGAGCTGGTGGCGCCGACTGCCCACCAGTACGCCCTGCAGGCGTTGATGGCGTGCGATCGCCTGGATCACCGACAGCGAGCCCTCGAGTCCGGTGAGGATGCCGATGATCGAGATGTGCCCGCCGATCCGGCAGGCGTTCATCGACTGCTCCAGCGTGCCTGGGCCACCGACCTCGACCACATGATCGACGCCGCGGCCGTCGGTCAGCTTGCGTGCGACCTCGCCCCAGTTCGGGGTGGCTTTGTAATGGATGACGTGGTCGGCACCGAGGGCCTTGAGGCGCTCGAGCTTGGCGTCCGACGACGAAGTGGCGATAACGCTGCAGCCGGCCATCTTGGCGAACTGCAAGGCGAAGACCGAGACGCCGCCGGTACCCTGTACCAACACCGTCTCGCCAGGCTGCAGGCCGTCGTCGACCATCAGCGCGCGCCAGGCGGTCAGTGCCGCGCACGGCAGAGTGGCGGCCTCGGTGTGGCTGTACCCCTTCGGCGCACGGGTAAACGCGCTGGCCGCAGTGGTCACCTCCTCGCGGGCGTAGCCATCGATGCCGTCGCCCGGCACCCAGGCGAAACTGCCCTCGTCGACGCCGGGCTCGCCGTCGACCCAGCGCGGAAAGAACAGGCTGACGACATGGTCGCCAACGCGCAGGTCGCTGACCCCCTCGCCCACCGCCGTCACCACACCCGCGCCGTCGGACATGGGGATGCGCGGCACAGTCGGCGCCCAAGCCCCGCTCACCACCGCATAGTCGTGGTAATTCAGCGAGCTGGCGTGCAAGCGCACGGTGATCTCGCCGGCGCCCGGAGGGCGCGGAACAGTGCTGCTCACCTGAACGTTGTCGAGGCCGCCGCCAGGCGGGACGATGATGGTCTTGATGGACATTGGGGCTCCTGGATGCGCTGTGCCGAGTCTCGGCCCCGGGCCAGCAACAGTGCTCTTGGCGCACCTGTCCGCCCGGTCGAGGCTCCGCAGTCTACTCCGGGTGCGGCTTATTCCACCTCGTCGATCCAGGCCTGCTGGATCGCCTCGAGGATCTTCTCGCCGCAGCGCTGCGGATCGTCATCGAAGCCCTCCAGCGCCATCACCCAGGCCATCAGGTCGGTGAAGCGCACGGTCTTCGGGTCGGTGTCGGGGTGCGCATCAGTCAGCGCGATGGCGATCTCCAAGGTGTCGGTCCAGCGCATCAGTGGTCCTCCTTCGCCAGGTTGATGGTGTAGCGCGGGATCTCGATGACCAACGGTGCATCGGCCACACGTGCCTGGCAAGACAGGCGCGACTGCGCCGTCAGACCCCAAGCCATGTCAAGCATGTCTTCTTCGTCTTCGGTGGCTTCGGCCAGCGACTGCAGGCCCTCGCGCACGATGACGTGGCAGGTTGTGCAGGCGCAGCTCTTCTCGCAGGCGTGCTCGATCTCGATATCGTGTGCCAACAGGGCATCGCAAACGGTGGTACCGGGCTCGGCTTCAAAACGAGCGCCGGTGGGGCACAGGCTGTCGTGCGGCAATACGGTGATGGTCGGCATGGGTCGCGGTCGGCAGGGTGTCGGGTCAGATGGATTCGATGCTGCGCCCGGCCAGCGCGCTATGGATGCTCGCATCCATGCGGCGCGCAGCGAAGGCGTCGGTGGCGGTCGAGAGGGCGTCGGTGGCTTGGCGAATGGCGCTGCGGTCGGTGCCAGCACGGGCGGCGGCCAGCTCGGCCATGTGCGCCTGAATGGTGGCACGCTCGGCGGCGCTCAGCAGCGCCTGACCATCGGCTTCCAGGGCCGCGCCGACGGCGTCGAGCAAGCGCTCGGCGTCGACCTGGGCCTCGGCCAGAGCCCGCGCATCGAGATCGTCGCGGGCGTGGTCGAAGGAGTCGCGCAGCATGCGAGCGATGTCGTCGTCGCTCAGCCCATAGCTCGGCTTGACCGCCACCTGCGCGCTGACACCGCTCGACTGCTCGCGCGCCGTCACCGCCAGAAGGCCATCAGCGTCGACCTCGAAGGTCACCTTGATGCGCGCTGCGCCAGCGGTGAGCGGGGGAATGCCGCGCAGCTCGAAATGCGCCAGCGAGCGGCAGTCGTCGACGCGCTCGCGCTCACCCTGCAGCACATGGATGCGCATCGCCGTCTGGCCGTCCTTGAAGGTGGTGAACTCTTGTGCTCGGGCGATCGGCAACGTCGCGTTGCGCGGGATGATCTTCTCGACCAAGCCGCCCATGGTCTCGATGCCCAGCGAGAGGGGGATGACATCGAGCAGCAGCCAGTCGTCAGCACTGCGGTTGCCGGCCAGAAGATGCGCCTGCCGCGCCGCGCCCAGCGCCACCACCTGATCCGGATCGAGGTTGGTCAGCGGTGCTTGGCCGAAGAACTCGGCCACTGCGGCGCGCACCATCGGCATGCGGGTCGAGCCACCGACCAGCACCACACCCTGGATCTCGGTGATGTCGACACCCGCATCGCGCAGCGCTTGCCGGCAGGGCTTGAGTGTCTTGGCCACCAGATTCGCGCCGAGTGACTCGAGCGTTCCCGTGTCAAGCGTGAGATCGACGGTGTTGCCATTCTGCAGACGCACATGGAACGGAGCGCGGTCGCGGCTGGACAAGGCCTCTTTCACCTCCCGCGCCTCGACTTGCAGAGCACGCAAGTCGCCTGGCCCGAGCGGCGGCAACTGTGCCGCCTCCATCGCCCAGCAGGCGATGCGGCGATCGAAATCATCGCCGCCCAAAGCCGAATCACCGCCGGTGGCGAGCACCTCGAACACACCCTTGGTCAAGCGCAGGATGCTGATGTCGAAAGTACCTCCACCAAGGTCATAGACGGCGTAGACGCCCTCAGCGGCGTTGTCCAAGCCATAGGCAATAGCGGCGGCGGTGGGCTCGTTCAGCAGCCGCAAGACCTTCAGCCCGGCCAATTGCGCGGCGTCCTTTGTCGCCTGACGTTGGGCGTCGTCGAAATACGCTGGAACAGTGATCACGGCCCCGGTCAGGTCGCCACCCAGGCTGGCCTCGGCGCGCTGCCGCAGCACCCGCAGGACCTCGGCCGAGGCTTCAACCGGGCTCTTCACCCCGGCTGCAGTGCGAATCTGCACCATGCCGGCGGCGTCGACAAACTCGTAGGACAGATCGCCTTGGTGGGTCCGGGTGATGTCGGCCAGGCCGCGCCCCATGAAGCGTTTGAACGAGGCAAGCGTATTGCGCGGATCCTCGGCCTGACGGGCAGCCGCTTCGACGCCGACCGCTACCACGCCGTTGCGGCTGTAACGCACGACACTGGGCAACAGCAGTCGACCATGCTCGTCGGGAAGTACCGTGGGGATGCTGTTGCGCACAGTGGCGACCAGCGAATGCGTGGTGCCGAGGTCGATGCCGATGGCACGCCGGTGCTGGTGCGGGGCGGTCGATTGGCCCGGCTCAGAGATCTGCAGGAGAGCCATCAGTCGATCAGCGCCGAGCGCGCATCCTCGATGTCATCACGGAGCTTTTGCAGGAAGCGCAGACGCCGCCAGAGGTCGGCAGCGGCCTTCCAGTCGGCCGTGGCGATGCGCTGCTCGAGCTGTGGCCACAACGCGCCCTCGGCGCCGCGGATCTGGTGCTCGATGTGGCGCATCCCCTTGTCGTCGCGGTGCGCACGCGCCTCGGCCACCTGTTCACGCCACTCCATCTGCTGCATCAGGAATTCGGCCGGCATCGCCGTGTTGTCCTGCTCGCCCAGCTCGACGCCTGCGCTCTCGATGAGGTAGCGAGCACGCGGCAGCGGCTTCTTCAGCACGCGATAGGCCTCGTTCGCCGTCGCCGCCCACTGCATGGCAACGCGGCGATCGGCCTCGGGTCGATCGGCGAAGCGGTCCGGGTGAACCTGCGACTGCAGCTGGCGATACGCAGCGTCGAGCGCGTGCGGATCGACGTCCATCCCACGAGGCAAACCGAACAGTGCGAACGGGTCGCTACCGGGACCGGCTGCGGACAGACTCGGCGTCGCCGTCTCAGACATTGAAGCTCTCGCCGCACCCGCACTCGTTCTTGACGTTCGGGTTGTTGAACTGGAAGCCTTCGTTCAGGCCCTCGCGCACAAAATCGAGCTCGGTGCCGTCGATGAACGCCAGCGACTTCGGGTCGACGATCACGGTGGTGCCGTGACTCTCGAACTGCATATCTTCTGGCTTCAGTTCGTCTGCGTATTCCAGCACGTAAGCCAGACCGGAGCAGCCAGTGGTGCGCACGCCCAGACGCAGGCCGATGCCGTGACCGCGCCTGGCGATGAACTTCTGCACATGCGCCGCGGCGCGCTCGGTCAGCGTGACGGCCATCTCAGCCCCCGTGCTTCTTGCGGTAGTCCTCCACCGCCGCCTTGATGGCGTCTTCCGCCAGGATCGAGCAGTGGATCTTCACCGGCGGGAGCGCCAGTTCTTCAGCGATCTGCGTGTTCTTGATGCTCATCGCCTCATCCAGCGTCTTGCCTTTGACCCACTCGGTGACGAGCGAGCTCGACGCGATGGCCGAGCCGCAACCGTAGGTCTTGAACTTGGCGTCCTGGATGACGCCGTCGGCGCCGACCTTGATCTGCAGCTTCATGACGTCGCCGCAGGCCGGCGCGCCGACCATGCCGGTGCCGACGTCGGCATCCTCGGCCTTGTCGAAGGCTCCCACGTTGCGGGGGTTTTCGTAATGGTCGATGACCTTGTCGCTATATGCCATGTGTGTCTCCTGTTGCGGTTTCGGCGTGGGTCAGTGCGCGGCCCACTGCACGGTGTTCAAGTCGATCCCCTGCTGCACCATCTCCCATAGCGGGCTCATCTCGCGTAGCTTGCCAACCTTGCTCTGCAGCAGCTCGATGGTGAAGTCGACCTCTTCTTCGGTGGTGAAGCGGCCGATCGAGAAGCGGATCGAACTGTGCGCGAGTTCGTCACTGCGGCCCAGTGCGCGCAGCACGTAGCTCGGCTCGAGGCTGGCACTGGTGCAGGCCGAGCCCGACGACACGGCGATGTCCTTGATCGCCATGATCAGGGACTCGCCCTCGACGTAGGCGAAGCTCACGTTGAGGTTGTGCGGGACGCGTTGCTCCATGCTGCCGTTCACGTACACATCCGGCAGCGTCGACAGCCCCGCCCAAAGGCGGTCGCGCAGCATGCGCACACGCTCGTTCTCGGCGCCCATCTCTTCGCGGGCGATGCGGAAGGCCTCGCCCATACCAACGATCTGGTGGGTCGGCAGCGTCCCCGAGCGAAAGCCGCGCTCGTGGCCACCGCCATGCATCTGCGCCTCGAGCCGGATGCGCGGCTTGCGGCGGACGTACAGCGCACCGATGCCCTTGGGGCCATAGGTCTTGTGCGCCGACAGGCTCATCAGGTCGACCGGCAAGCTGGCGAGATCGATGGCGACCTTGCCGGTGGCCTGAGCCGCATCGACGTGGAACACCGTGCCGTTGGCGCGGCACAGGTCGCCGATGGCACGGATGTCCTGGATCACGCCGATCTCGTTGTTGACCATCATGATCGAGGCAACGCAGGTGTCCGGACGCAGGGCAGCCTTGAACTGCTCGAGGTCGAGCAGACCATCCTCGCGCGGCTCGAGATAGGTCACCTCGTAGCCGGTGCGCTCGAGCTCACGCATGGTGTCGAGCACCGCCTTGTGCTCGGTCTTGAGCGTGACCAGGTGCTTGCCCTTGCTGGCGTAGAAGTGCGCCGCGCCCTTGATGGCAAGGTTGTTCGATTCGGTCGCGCCCGAGGTCCAGACGATCTCTTTCGGGTCGGCGCCGATCAGCGCGGCGACATGACCGCGTGCGGTCTCGACGGCGTCCTCGGCGCTCCAACCGTAAGCGTGGCTGCGCGACGCCGGATTGCCGTAGATCTCGCCCAGGTAGGGGACCATCGCCGCGACGACGCGCGGATCGACCGGAGTGGTCGCCGAGTAGTCGAGGTAGATCGGAAACTTCAGTGCCATCGCTGTCTGCCTTTCCAGTGAATGTCTATCTGCGTGTCTGTGTTGAAAGAATCGTTTTCGATACCGTGTTTGCGCTTGCTCCGCTCAGCGCCTAGACCGCCACCGCTGCCAGGCTGCGCATGCCGGTGCAGACACGCGGCAGGGCCAGCAGCAGCTGGTCGATCTGCTCGGCGGTGGTGTCGCGCCCGATGCTGACACGCACTGCGCCGCGGGCCAGCGCCGGATCGACGCCCATCGCCAGTAAGGTCGGGCTCGGGCCGCTGTCGCTGCTGGAACAGGCCGAGCCGTTGCCGACACTAAAGCCAGCTTCGTCTAGCGCCTGCACCAACAATGGCCCATCAAGACCCTCGACCGCCAAAAACACGGTGTTGGGCAGACGCGGAGCGTCTGCGCCAAACACCACTGCACCCAGCGCCGACTCCTGCAAACCCACCACCAGACGGTCGCGCAGGGCCTGCTGACGTTGCGACTCGGCTGCCAGGCGCACCTGCGCCAACTCGCAGGCAGCGCCGAAACCGACGATTGCCGGAACATTCTCGGTGCCAGCACGCAGGCCATGTTCGTGGCCGCCACCCTCGATCTGCGGCCGCACGTCGATGTGCTTGCCAAGCACCAGTGCGCCGACGCCCTTCGGGCCGTACAGCTTGTGCGCCGACAAGGTCAACGCATCGACACCCAGCTCGCGTAAATCGAGCGGCAACTTGCCGGCCAGTTGAGCAGCATCGCTATGCACCCAGGCCCCCGCCGCACGCGCCTGCGCAGCCAACGCCGCGATGTCCTGCAGGACACCGGTCTCGTTGTGGGCGGCGATGAACGAGGCCAGCGCCAACCCGCCGGCAGCGGCATCGGCCAGGGACCGACGACAGATGCGGCCTTCAGCGTCGAGAGCGATATCGACCAGCTGCCAGCCCTGACGCACCAAGCTGCGCGCTGGACGGCGCACGCAAGCGTGCTCGCCGGCGCTGATAGCGATACGTCCCGGCGGGCGCATCGCCGCAGCACCGCGAATGAACAAGTTGTTGGCCTCGGAGCCTCCGCTGGTGAAGACGACCTGCTTGGGCTCGGACCCGACCAGCGCCGCGACCTGCTCGCGTGCCCGCTCGACCGCCTGCCGGGCACGCTGACCAGCGGCGTGCAAGCTTGACGGATTGGCCGCGGTGTCGCGCCAGAACGGCTCCATCGCCGCCAGCACCACGGAGTCGACCGGGGTGGTGGCGTTGTGATCGAGGTATACGCTGTGGCGCATGACTCAGGCCGGCACCCGGGCGCCGTGGTCCTCGTCGCGACGATCACGGAACAGACTGTCAGCCTGCACCGGACGCGCCTCGACGGCGGCCTGCTGCGCCGCCACCAGCTGTGCCAAGGTGACCGACGACAGATAATCATAGATGTGCGCGTTCAGGGCGCTCCACAGGTCATGCGTCATGCACGGACGGTCGTCGTGGCAGTTGCGTTTGCCCCCACACTGGGTGGCGTCGATCGGCTCGTCGACAGCGCGGATGATCTCGGCCACCGAGATCTCGGCAGCGTCGCGATGCAGCCGGTAGCCCCCACCAGGCCCCCGGATGCTCTCGACCAAGGCGCTGCGGCGCAAACGGCCGAATAGCTGTTCCAGATACGACAAGGAGATGCGCTGACGCTCGCTGATGCCAGCCAGCGTCACGGGGCCCTGCGCCTGGCGCAATCCCAAGTCGATCATCGCCGTGACAGCGAAACGTCCTTTGGTCGTGAGTCGCATGCTTGCCTCCGTTCAGGTCGTCCGGGATAGCGGTTTCGCCACCCGCCCGTACAACGCGACATTGCTTTCCCGACTATTTTAGTCGGAAAAGGACGCGCGCAGTTCCCGACTTTTTTGCTCAGTCTTTTGCGCGTGGTTGGGAAGCCTGCCGGCATCGGTTACAGGCGCAAGCCATGGGGACCTCGAGCCGTAGCCAGAGCGACCGCGCCGGCCAGGCGCACATCGAGCACATGACCAGCCTGCACCTGGGCAAACCACAGTCGGGCTGGCGGCTGTGGCTCTACACCGTCATCTTCGAGGCCGACACGACAGCGGGCAAGGCCTTCGATGTGGCGCTGATCTGGGCGATCTTGATCAGCGTCGCGGTGGTGATCGCCGACAGTGTCCAGTCGATCCACACGTCCTACGGCGACACGCTGCTGATGGTCGAGTGGGGCTTCACCGCCCTGTTCACCGCCGAATACGTCGCCCGCCTGCTGTGCGTACGCCACCCGTGGCGCTACGCCACCAGTTTCTACGGTGTGATCGACCTGCTGGCCATCCTGCCGACCTACCTGGCCGTCTTTGCGCCAGAGCTGCACGCGCTGATCGACGTGCGCATCCTGCGGCTGCTGCGGGTGTTCCGCGTGTTGAAGCTGGTCGCTTATGTCGACGAATATGGTCGGCTGGGGCGGGCGCTCGCCGAGTCGCGCCGCAAGATCCTCATCTTCCTGTCGTTCGTGCTGATGGTCGTGCTGGTGATGGGCACCCTGATGTATGTCGTCGAGGGGCCCGAACATGGCTTCACCAGTATCCCGATCGCGGTCTACTGGGCGATCACCACGATGACGACGGTCGGCTTCGGCGACCTCACGCCGCACACCGACATCGGCCGGCTGATCGCGTCGACCATGATGCTGCTGGGCTGGGGGACACTGGCGGTGCCGACCGGTATCGTCACCGCCGAGTTCACCGCCCAGCGCTTCACCGAACTGCCAACCACCCGCACCTGCCCCGAGTGCCTCAGCGAGGGGCACCGTCCGGACGCTCGCTACTGTCGCGACTGCGGGGCACCGCTCCCGGCTTACCAGGCCCGACCACCGGGCTGATCGCGACCAACCACCGCCGACCGACCAGGCTGCTCAGCCGCGGCGACCACCCGCCCAGAACAACCGCGACCAGGCCAGCTGCTTGCGGTTGGCCTCGCGCAGGAAGGGAGCCCACACGCCGACCGACAAGAAGCGCTGGTTGAGCCAATGCCACGGCTGACGCAGCGGCCGTGCAAAGTCGACGAACAGCACCACGCGGTAACCATCGGTGTCGTTCCAGACCTCGTGGTTGAAACTGTCATCGAAGATCAGCGCGCGGCCCTCTTGCCACTCACAGATGCGGTTGCCGATGCGGATTCGCACTTGCTCGCGCGGCTCGGGGACCTGCAAGGCCAGGTGCAAGCGCAGCAGGCCGTTGTAAGCACCGCGATGCGGCGGGATGTGCTTACCCGGGCTCAAAATGCTGAAGAAAGCGGTGGTCATGCCGGGAATGCGCTGCAGCAGTCTCATGGTCTGCGGACAGCGCGCAGCGTTGTCGCGGCAGTCCATGCCAATGCCCGCCAGGAAGAAGGTCTTCCACTGGTCGTCGCTCTGGATCACGTCGACCTCTTTCAGGATGTCCTGAAAACTCGGCATGGCGTCGCGGTAGACCATGACCGCGTCAAGCTCACGGCGCACCTCGCGCCAGTCGGTCTCGACTGCGGCGACCCAGTCGAACACCGCCGGGTCGTAGACCATCGGGTCGCCGTGCAGCGAATGCCGCACCACCGTCGCCTCGAGCCGGCCGTGCAGCCAGCGCAGCAAGCGGCCCCACAAGCTGTGCGTTGGCGTCAGTCGGTGGGCGCGGTCGCAATAATGGTCAAAAGCCGGGTCGACGCGACCCGGACGAGCGTCGTGCAGATCTTGCCGCATGCTTAGGGGCCGGGCGGGCTCGCGGCAGGCGTGGCCTGGGTATGCACGATCATCTGCGCAAACACCTTGGGGTTGCCGCAGACGATGTCGCCAATCTCCAAGTAACCTTCATCGCCCTGGAAGTCGCCAACCAAGCCACCAGCTTCAAGCACCAGAAGACTCCCCGCCGCCATATCCCAAGGCGCCAGACCCATCTCGAAGAAGCCGTCGAGACGGCCGCTGGCGACCCAGGCAAGGTCGAGCGACGCGGCACCTGGCCGACGCAGGCCACTGCTGTGCTGGGCAAAGATGCGGAACAATCGGAGGTAGTCCTCCATGCGCCCGAACTCACGGTAGGGGAAGCCAGTGCCAATCAGCGCGTCCTTCAGATGCGCGCGCGCGCTGACGCGGATACGCCGGTCGTTCAGAAAGGCGCCGCGCCCGCGGGTCGCCGTATAGAGGTCGTTGCGCACCGGATCGTAGATCACCGCCTGGGTCATCTGGCCGCGATACTGCAGGCCGATCGACACCGCGTACTGCGGCAAGCCATGCAGAAAGTTGGTGGTGCCATCGAGCGGGTCAACGATCCAGACATGCTCCGACTCGCCCTGGCGCCCGCTCTCCTCGGCCAGGATTGCGTGGTCAGGGTATGCTTGAAGCAAGGTGTCGATGATGGCGCGCTCGGCGGCATGGTCGACTTCGGTGACAAAGTCGTTGGTCTGTTTGCTGGCGACCCGGATCTGTTCCAGTTCCAGGCTGGCGCGGTTGATGACGGCGCCAGCCTTGCGCGCAGCCTTCACTGCAGTGTTCAACATCGGGTGCATGTGGGCCCCTGCCGGCCGCCGCCGGTTCACAAGAAATGCGAGATTCTACGGATTTGCACAAGACCGGGGCAGCCCGCCTGCTGCAACATGTGCGTGTGGTGCTGACGCGCACCAGCCACCCCGGCAATATCGGCGCCGCTGCGCGCGCCTGTCGCACCATGGGCATCGGCCAGTTGTGGCTGGTCGCACCGTTGCGCTTTCCAGACCCAGAGGCCACCGCCCGCGCCTCGGGTGCTACCGACCTTCTCGAGCAGGCGCGGGTGGTCGACAGCCTGCCCGAGGCGCTGCGCGGGACGGTCGCCGCGGTGGCGCTCACCGCGCGCCCGCGGGAGCTGTCGGTGCCTCAGCTGCCCCCCCGCGAGGCCGCCACCCGGCTGCTCGAGCTGGCCCCGGCTGGCGACGTGGCGGTGGTGTTCGGCAACGAGCAGAGCGGTCTCTCGGGTGACGAGGTCGCCCTGTGCCAAGCGATCTGCCAGATCCCCACAGACCCGACCTACAGCTCGCTCAACCTCGCGGCCGCGGTGCAGGTTCTGGCCTACGAACTTCGCCTCGCCAGCCCCGGCGGTGACGCGCTACGCAGCACCGGTGGGCTGCTCGAGCCGGCCGCGTTCGAGGACATCGAGGGTTTCCACACCCACTTGCTGAGGGTGCTGGCCGCGGTCGACTTCTACGACCCAAACAACCCACGCCGACTCGAAGGCAAGCTGCGCCGACTGTTTGCCAAGGCGCAACTGGAGCGCGAAGAGGTGAATATCCTGCGCGGTGTCCTTGCCGCAGTGGAGGCCGCCGGCATCGGCAAAGCCGGCCAAAGGTAGGCGCGATCGCGCCTGCTACACTGCGCGCCTTTCCGACGAATCACCTCTCGGCCCATGTTCAGCCGCCTTCGCGAAGACATCCGTTGTGTATTCGACCGCGACCCTGCAGCGCGCTCGACGTGGGAGGTCGTCACCTGCTATCCGGGTGTGCACGCGTTGATCGCGCATCGACTCACGCACGTCCTGTGGAGCCGTGGCCTGAAATGGCTGGCGCGCTTCCTGTCGCACATCGCGCGTGGCCTGACCGGCGTCGAGATCCACCCCGGCGCGAGCATCGGCCGGCGCGTGTTCATCGACCACGGCATGGGCGTGGTCATAGGCGAGACGGCGCACATCGGCGACGACTGCACGCTCTACCACGGCGTCACTCTGGGTGGCACCAGCTGGCGCGAGGGCAAGCGCCACCCCACTTTGGAGGCAGGCGTGGTGGTGGGGGCTGGCGCAAAGATCCTCGGCCCGATCACCATCGGCACCGGCGCGCGCATCGGCTCGAATGCGGTGGTGGTGCGTCCGGTACCAGCGCATGCTACGGCGGTCGGCATCCCGGCCCGGGTACTCGAGGAGGAGGCAGTCGGCGACGGCTTTCAACCATACGCGGTGGGCAAAGACGCCGATGACCCGCTGGCAGCATCGGTGCAGAGCCTGCTCGACCAGAATGCCGCCACCGACCGGCAGATGGCGCAAGTGCTCGAAGCGCTGCACCAGCTTGGTGTCGACATCAGTGCCGACCGCGCGGTGGGCACGGGCTTCGAGCCGACCTCCGTCAAGTCCCGCAAGCCCGTCAAAAAGACCTGAAAGCGCAAAACGTCTCTCTACGCCACGACCGGGATCTTGCCGATGCGTGCCTGCCACTCCCTCGGCCCGGTCTGGTGCACCGAGGTGCCAGCTGAATCGACCGCCACCGTCACCGGCATGTCCTTGACCGTGAACTCGTAGACCGCCTCCATGCCGAGCTCGGGGAAGGCCACCACGTGCGCCTCCTTGATGGCCTTGGAGACCAGATACGCCGCGCCGCCGACCGCCATCAGGTAGACCGACTTGTGCTTGCGGATCGCCTCGATCGCCGCCGGGCCGCGCTCGGCCTTGCCGATCATGCCGAGCAGGCCGGTCTGCGCCAGTACTTGTTCGGTGAACTTGTCCATACGTGTGGCAGTGGTCGGGCCGGCCGGGCCCACCACCTCGTCGCGCACCGGGTCGACCGGGCCGACGTAATAGATGAAGCGGCCCTTGAAGTCGACGGGCAGCGGCTCACCCGCATTCAGCATCTCGGTGATGCGCTTATGCGCCGCATCGCGGCCGGTGAGCATCTTGCCGTTCAGCAGCAGCACGTCGCCTGGCTTCCAGCTCGCCACCTCTTCCGGCGTCACGCTGCCCAGATCGATCCGCTTGCCCTTGCTGGTGTCGTAGGTCAGGCGCGGCCAGTCGTCAAGGCTCGGAGGGTCCAGATACACCGGCCCCGAGCCGTCGAGCACGAAATGCGCGTGTCGCGTCGCCGCGCAGTTGGGGATCATGCAGATCGGCAATGAGGCCGCGTGGGTCGGATAGTCGCGGATCTTCACATCCAGTACGGTGGTGAGCCCGCCCAAGCCCTGCGCGCCGATGCCCAGCGCGTTGACCTTCTCGTAGAGCTCGATGCGCAGCTCCTCGATACGGTTCTGCGGGCCACGCGCGATCAGCTCCTGCATGTCGATCGGGTCCATCAGCGATTCCTTGGCCAGCACCGCCGCCTTCTCCGCGGTGCCGCCGATGCCGATGCCGAGCATCCCCGGCGGGCACCAACCGGCGCCCATGGTCGGGACGGTCTTGAGCACCCAATCGACGATGCTGTCGGAGGGGTTGAGCATGACCATCTTGCTCTTGTTCTCGGAGCCGCCGCCCTTGGCCGCGACCGTCACCTCAACAGTGCCGCCCGGGACGATCTCGTGGTGGATCACCGCCGGGGTGTTGTCCCGGGTGTTGATGCGCTTGCCGGCCGGGTCGGCCAGGATACTGGCGCGCAGCTTGTTGTCCGGGTCCATGTAGGCGCGGCGCACGCCTTCGTTGATGGCATCGTCGAGGCTGCCGGTGAAGCCCTCCCAGCGCACATCCATGCCGACCTTCACAAACACGGTGACGATGCCAGTGTCCTGGCAGATCGGCCGGTGGCCCTCCGCGCACATCCGCGAATTGATGAGGATCTGCGCCATCGCGTCCTTGGCCGCGGCACTCTGCTCGAGCTCGTAAGCCCGCGCCAGGTTGGTGATGTAGTCGACCGGGTGGTAGTAGCTGATGTACTGCAGCGCGGCCGAGACCGAATCGATGAGGTCCTGCTGGCGGATCGTGCTCATGGAAGCCTCCCTTGCGAAGCGCGGAGTATAGCCGCGAGCGCCGCTAGCACTCGACCGTGCGGCGCGTTAGACTCACTGGAAGTGAGGTTGTACATCAGGTTGAACGGTTCCTGCCGGCAGCCCCCGAAACAGGGTGGCGCGGCACCAAGAAGACCGTCGGCCTTATCGCTGAGGGAGGACACTCCGATGTCGCAGAACATCGAGTCAACGTTGCACGAAACCCGCGTCTTTCCGCCGCCTGCTGCGCTGGCCAAGAGCGCCAGCATCTCTGGCATGGACGCCTACCAGGCGCTGTGCGCAGAGGCCGAGCGGGACCCTGACGCATTCTGGGCGCGCCTCGCCCGCGAAAAGCTGGTCTGGACCAAACCTTTCACCAAGGTTCTCGACGAATCCAAGGCGCCCTTCTACCAGTGGTTCAACGACGGCGAGCTGAACGCCTCGTACAACTGCCTGGACCGCCACCTGCCAGCGCTGGCCGACAAACCGGCCATCATCTTCGAAGCCGACGATGGCGAAGTCACTGTCTCGACCTACGCTGACCTGCACGCACGCGTCTGCCAGCTCGCCAACGCCCTCACTGCCCTGGGTGTGCAGAAAGGCGACCGCGTCGTCATCTATCTGGCGATGAGCATCGAGGCGGTGACGGCGATGCAGGCCTGCGCGCGCATCGGTGCGACGCACTCGGTGGTGTTCGGCGGCTTCTCGGCGCAGTCGCTGCGCGATCGCATCCACGACGCCGGTGCCTCGCTGGTGATCACCGCCGACGGCCAGAAGCGCGGCGGCAAGGCCATCCCGCTCAAGCCGGCGGTCGACGAGGCCCTGGCAATGGGTGGCTGCGAGACCATCAAGAAGGTGGTGGTCTTCAAGCGCACCGGGCAAGACACCGCCTGGACCGAAGGCCGCGACATCTGGTGGCATGACGCCATCGCCGGCCAACCCAAGACCCACACGCCGGTGCCGGTCAACGCCGAGCACCCGCTGTTCCTGCTCTACACCTCGGGCTCCACCGGCAAGCCCAAGGGCGTGCAGCACTCGTCGGGGGGCTACCTGCTGTGGGCCACGCTGACCATGCAGTGGACCTTCGACATCAAGCCGTCGGACGTCTTCTGGTGCACCGCCGATGTGGGCTGGATCACCGGCCACAGCTACGTGGCCTATGGGCCGCTGTCCTGCGGCGCCACCCAGGTGGTGTTCGAGGGCGTGCCGAGCTACCCGGATGCCAGCCGCTTCTGGAAGATGATCGATGCGCACAAGGTGAGCGTGTTCTACACCGCGCCCACAGCCATCCGCGCCCTGATCAAGGCAAACGACGAGAACCCGGCGACACACCCGCGCAATTTCAAGCTCGACACGCTGCGCATCCTTGGTTCGGTGGGCGAGCCGATCAACCCGGAAGCCTGGATGTGGTACCACCGCGAGGTCGGCCATGAGCGCTGCCCGATCATGGACACCTTCTGGCAGACCGAGACCGGCGGCCACATGATCACGCCGCTGCCGGGCGCCACGCCGCTGGTACCGGGCTCCTGCACGCTGCCGCTGCCGGGTATCGCCGCCGCCATCGTCGACGAGGCCGGGCACGATGTGCCCAACGGTCAGGGCGGCCTGCTGGTGATCAAGCGGCCGTGGCCGAGCATGATCCGCACCATCTGGAACGACCCGCAGCGCTTCAAGGACAGCTACTACCCGCCCGAGCTGGGCGGCAAGCTGTATCTGGCCGGCGATGGCTCAATCCGCGATAAGGACACCGGCTACTTCACCATCGTCGGCCGCATCGACGACGTGCTCAACGTGTCCGGACACCGCATGGGCACCATGGAGATCGAGTCGGCGCTGGTTTCGCACCCGCTGGTGGCGGAGGCCGCGGTGGTCGGCAAGCCCGACGATGTCACCGGCGAGGCGATCGTCGCGTTCGTCGTGCTCAAGGGATCGCGCCCCAGCGGCGACGAGGCCAAGGCGACCATCAAGCAACTGTCGGACCATGTGGGCAAGGAGATCGGACCGATCGCCAAGCCCAAGGACATCCGCTTTGGCGACAATCTGCCCAAGACCCGCTCCGGCAAGATCATGCGCCGTCTGCTGCGCCAACTGGCCAAGGGCGAGGAGATCACGCAGGACATCTCGACGCTGGAGAACCCGGCCATCCTTGAGCAGTTCAAGCGCTGAGTCGCTTGCAGTTGGGGCCTGAACAGGCCCGTTCGGGGCGGCTTTGCCCCCAGCAACAGCCCGGTCTCGTACCGGGCTGTTCCGTCTGCGGCACCGGCAGCCGATAATCCAACAATGTCCCCTCCGCCTCTCGCGGCACGGCCGTTCGGCCTGCTCGGCGTCCCGCGCGCGGTCCTGTTCTTTCTCGCCGAAGATCGGCGGCGCTACCTTGGCTTTTCGGCAGTGCTGCTGGCGGTGCAGTTCTATGCACTGCTGCCGCCCTATCTGATCGGCCGGGTCGCCGACTTCTTATTGGACTACCGCGCCGGCGACAGCCTGGAGCCGATGTACTAGACCATCGCCGTGCTCGGCGTGGCGCACGCAGTCGTGGCCATGATCCGGCTGTCGACCAAGCGCGTCATCGGCCGCATGAGCATCGAGGCACGCTACCGCGCCAAGGTCTGGGGCTTCCAGCGCCTGCTCGACTTCTCTCTCGGCTGGCACCAGCAGGAGAGCACAGGCAACAAGGCGCAGCGCGTACTGACCGGCGCCGAGGCGGTGCGCGAGTGGTCGGGCGACCTGATGAACAACCTGTTCGTCGCTTTCGCCGCCTTCACCGGCGCGCTCGTTGCCTGCATGTGGCTATGGCCGGCGTCGGGGCTGTTCTTCCTCTACTTCGTCGGCGTGCTGGTGGCGCTCGAGTGGTTCTTCTACCGACGCATCGCGCAGCTCTCGGACGCCATCAACCAGAGCCAGGAGAACGCCAGCGGCAGCTTCGTCGAATCGGCCGGGAACATTCTCTCGGTAAAAGCGATGGGGGCGGCTAGCAGCCTCACCGGGAAGGTGGCCGAACGCGAGGCGCAAACACGCGACTTTGCTTACCGCCGCCTGCAGCTGACCAACAGCAAGTGGATGGCCTTTCAGCTGCACTCGGCACTGGCCTGGGCGCTGTACATCCTGGGCGTGGCCTGGGCAGTGCTCGACGGTCGCCTTTCGGTGGGGATGGTGCTGACGTATGCCGCCTACTTCAACACTCTGCGCGAAGCCAGCATGGACATGACCGACAAGATCCAGGTGATGATCGAGCGCACCTCGAATCTGGCCCGCCTGATGCCCGTGTTCGAGTCGCGTGCACCTACCGGTGGCGATCAGCCGTTCCCGCACGACTGGGACGCGATCCGCTGGCAGCAGGTGCGCTTCGCCTACCCTGATGGCGCCCTGCTGGGTCCCATCGACCTCACCCTGCAGCGCGGCGAGCGTGTGGGCATCAGCGGGCCGTCGGGCTGCGGCAAGAGCACGCTGGTCAAGCTGTTGCTGGGCCTCTACCCGGTCGCCAGTGGGCAATTGCGCGTCGGCAGCCAAGACCTGGCCAGCATTCGTCACGACGAGCTTGTCGACCAAGTGGCGGTGGTGATGCAGGACACCGAGCTGTTCAACCTGAGCCTGGGCGACAACATCACGCTGGCGCAGGACGTCGACTCTGCTGCCCTGCAAAACGCCTGCCGGATCGCCGGGCTGGACACGGTGATCGCACGCCTGCCGCAAGGGCTCGATACCCCGGTCGGCGAGAAAGGCCACATGCTCTCCGGCGGCGAGCGCCAGCGCGTCGGCATCGCCCGGGCGGTATTGCGTAACGCGCCGATCCTGCTGCTCGACGAAGCCACTAGCGCGCTCGACGCCGCCACCGAATCGCGCGTGCTGGCCGCGCTGATGCAGGAACATGCCGGTGCAAAGACAGTGCTGGTGGTGGCCCACCGGCCGAGCGCCTTCGAGCAGGTCGACCGGGTTGTAGAACTGACACCTGGCTGCGTTCTGGCTGCCTCCAGCGCGGTACACTGCGGCACTGCAGCAGTGGCCGATGCTGCACCCTCTTCCCTTCTCATCCCAGGAGCCCCCCAATGAGCGTGCAGACCCTTCGCCAGGTCGCCGGACTCGGCACCGAACCGGGCCGACTGGCCGATTCGGCACTGATCATGGTCGACCTGCAGAACACCTATCGCGAGGGCGTGATGCGTCTGCAAGGCGTCGAGGACGCTCTGGTCAAGGCCCGGCATGTGCTGGACCGTGCCCGCGAGCTGGGCCGGCCAGTGATCCATATCCGTCACGACGCCGGGGTGGGTTCGCCCTACGATGTCACCGCGCCGATCGGCCAGATCGCCGATCCTGTCGCGCCTGCAGGTGGCGAATTGGTCATCACCAAGAACTATCCGAACAGTTTCTTCCAGACGCCGCTGGACGAGGCACTGAAGCGCCTGGGCATCAACAGTGTGGTGCTGGCTGGCTTCATGACCCACGCCTGCATCAACTCGACTGCCCGCGGCGCCTTCAACATGGGTTATCAGGCAACCATCGTCGCCGACTGCACGGCGACTCGTGACCTGCCGGCCGCCGGCGGCGGCGTGGTGCCTGCGGCGCAGCTGCAAGCCGCCAGCCTGGCAGCCGTCGGCGACATCTTCGCGGTGGTCGTGCCTAGCCTCGAGCAGATCGACTGACGCGCGTCTCTGCTGCATGACAGAACGCTTCGATTACCCACACGGCGTCAGCGCGATCGATGCCGACCTGGTGCGCCCGCACATGGCTTCGATCCACCTGCTGCGTTCGGGCGACCAGGCCGCGATCATCGACACCGGCACGAGCCACGCCCGCGATCGCGTACTCGCCGAACTCGGCAAGCTTGGCCTCGCCCCCGGCGATGTCGTCTGGGTCGTACTGACACACATCCACCTCGACCACGCTGGCGGAGCCGGAGCGCTGATGCAGGCGCTGCCTAACGCACGGTTATTGGTGCACCCGCGCGGCGCCCGTCACATGGTCGATCCATCACGACTGGTCGCCAGCGCGGCTTCGGTGTATGGCGAAGAGACCTTGCGTGCCACCTACGGTGATATCCAGCCGATACCAGCAGAGCGGGTGATCGAAAGCCACGACGGCATGGAGATCGATTTCAACGGCCGGCGCTTGACGCTGCTGGACACTCCCGGTCACGCACGGCATCACCACGCTTTGGTCGACCACGCGTCGGGCGGTGTCTTTACCGGAGACACCTTTGGTCTCGCCTACCCGGAACTCGCCGTCGACGGCTGCGCATTCATCTTCCCGACCACCACACCCGTGCAGTTCGAGCCTGATGCCATGCGCGCATCGGTCGAGCGGATCGCCGCGCTGCGTCCCGAGTGTCTGTACCTGACTCACTTTGGCCGGGTCGAGGATGTCCCGACGCTGCGCGCAGACCTGCTGCGACGCATCGATGAACACATTGCCGTTGCCCAGGACGCTGCACGCTTCCCGGCCGCGGACCGCTACCGGGCGATCAGCGAGGGCTTGCGCGAGCACCTTTTGCGCGAACTCGCAGCGCACGGCTGTCGACTCGACGAAGCTGCGGCGCTAAGCCTGCTGGAGATGGACATCGATCTCAACACCCAAGGCCTGTTGCACTGGTTGGGCACCGCCTGAGTAAAGCCGTGAGTGATGAGTGACGGGCGTCGACACGCAGTCAACCAAGGCTAGACGACCGCCTGCCCGCCCAGAAACTAATCGCCAGCCAAGGTCATGCGGTCGACCAAGATCGACCCGCAGCGGCGTCCGCTGCGCACAAGGACATCGTTTCCGATGGCACGCACGCCACGGAACATGTCGCGCAGATTGCCAGCAATAGTGACCTCCTCGACCGGATGGATGATCCGACCGTTCTCCACCCAAAAGCCGCTGGCACCACGCGAGTAATCGCCAGTAACCAGATTCACGCCCTGACCAAGCAACTCGGTGACCAAAAAGCCGCGCCCCATCTCCGCCAGCAGTTCGTCAAAGCTGGCCTCGCCAGGACGCAGCAGCAAGTTGTGCGGGCCGCCGGCGTTGCCGGTGGAGCTCAGGCCAAGCTTGCGTGCCGAGTAGCTCGATAGGAAGTAACCTTGCTGCACGCCGGCCTCGACCAGCATGCGTCGCTGCGGTCGCACGCCCTCGGAATCGAATGGTGCGCTTGCCAGCCCACGCGGCAGGTCAGGCGCTTCCTCGATGCTGACGCAGGGCGCAAACACCTGCTGGCCGATACTGTCGACCAGAAAACTGGTACGCCGGTACAGGCTGCCGCCGCTCACCGCGCCGGCCCAGTGCCCGATCAGGCTGGCAGCGATCGGCGCCTCGAACAGCACTGGCACCTCGCAGGTGCGCACCTTGCGGGCACCGAGCCGAGCGACGCTGCGCTCGCCAGCCCGACGGCCGACCGCCAGCACATCCTCCAGTCCTGCGGCATCACGCGCCACGCTGTACCAGTCGTCCCGCTGCATGGCGTCACCCCGGCCAGCGATCACCGAGCAATACAACGAATGGCGGGTGCTGTCGAAGCCACCGACAAAACCCAGGGTATTGGCATGCACGAAGCGGTTGCGGTGGGTCGACACCGAGGCACCGTCGCTGTTGTCGATCCGCCGATCGACTGCCATCGCCGCATGCTCCATCTTCCCGGCCAGTTCGATCGCCGCTGTGCTGTCGATGTCCCATGGGTGATCGAGGTCGAGGTCGGCAGGCTCACTGACCAACAGGTTCGGGTCGGGGAGCGCGCTGAACGGGTCCTCACCGGTATGCCGAGCGATCGCCAGGGCCGCTGCCACCGTCTCTCGGACTGCCGTCAAGCTGGTGTCAGCGGTGCTGGCATGCCCACGCCGCTGGCCCACCCAGGTGGTCACCGACACGCCGCAGTCACGCGCGTATTCCAGCGTCTCGACCTCGCCCAAGCGAACCGTGACATCGAGGCCCTGACCCAGGCCGACTTCGACCTCGGCGGCGCTGGCGCCAAGCTCCCGGGCAATCTGCAGGGTGTCGGCGGCGAGCGAACGCAGGTCGTCGGGCGAGTAACGGAAGTCGGCTATCGGCACGGCTGCTTAGGCAGAGAGCGGCATCGGGCGGTGGGCGCGTATCATAGCAGCGTGATTGACAGCCTCGACCGACCTCCTTCAAAGACCCGACGCAAGCGCGACGCCCATGCCCTGCAGGCACTCGGCGAGACCCTACTCGGTCTGAAACCCGAGCGACTGCGGTCTCTGCCACTGGGCGAGGATCTGCTGCAAGCACTGCTCGAGGGGCAAAAGATGACCAGCCGAGAAGCGCTGCGCCGGCACCGTCAGTACATCGGCCGGCTGATGCGCGACATCGATGCCAGCGAAGTCCGTCGCAGCCTCGAGGCTGACCGCGACAGCGCTCGCCGGGCCGCACAGGCCTTCCAGGCCGTCGAGCAATGGCGTGACCGCCTGCTACAAACACCTGCCGGCCTCGCCGACTTCCTGCGTCAGCACCCCCAAGCCGACGCAGCGCCGCTCCAGCAGTTGCTGGCCGATGCACGCCACGAAGCAGCCAACGGCAAGCCCCCACGGGCGGCCCGCGCCCTGTTTCGCCACCTGCAGACGCTCTTGCGCGGCGACGCGCCGGTGAAGCCAGCGTCATGAGCACCTCTGCCCCAATGACTTCCGCGACAACCAAGCCCGTGGACGGCACGCTGCTGCGCATCGGCTTGGTCTCGATCAGCGACCGCGCCTCGAGCGGCGTCTATGAAGACCGCGGCATCCCCGGACTCATCGACTGGCTGACCAGCGCGCTGCGCACCCCGTGGGAAGCGGTCACCCGCCTGATTCCCGACGAGCAGCCGATGATCGAAGAGACCCTGCGCGAGTTGGTCGACACCGCCGGGTGCGGGCTGGTGTTGACCACCGGCGGTACCGGTCCGGCCCCGCGCGATGTCACGCCCGACGCGACGCTCGCCGTGGCCGACCGCGAGCTGCCTGGCTTTGGCGAACTCATGCGCGCCGTCAGCCTGCGGTATGTGCCCACCGCGATCCTGTCGCGACAGGTCGGCGTTGTGCGCGGCAGGGCACTGATCCTGAACCTGCCAGGCCAACCCAAGGCGATCAAAGAGACGTTGGATGGCGTGTTCCCGGCGGTGCCATACTGCTTGGACCTGATCGGCACTGCAGGCGTCGAGACCGACCCGGCGGTCTGCGCAGCGTTCCGGCCAAAATCCGCACAGCACCCAGGCAGCGCCTGACACACACTGGCTGCTCAACACGTCGTGACGTGTGGGCGATCCGGAGGTATCGGTGCAGTTTCGACAAACAGCTGCACCAGCGTGGCGCCCTAGGCGCTGCTGGCCAGGCGCAGTTCAACTGGACGTGTGGCTGCGGCCAAGCGCGCCAATACCCAGCCTGGCCCCGAGCAGCTGATCTCACCCAAGATGAGCGGCCGCTGCTCATCGGGCTGGGCCAGCTGACGACCGACGGCATAATCACCCGTCTCTAGCAGCAGATGCGGCACATCATCGAGCGCAACGTGGATCGCCGGGATGCAAACCACGCTGCGCGAGAAGCCCGGGCGGTCTTCGGCAGCGCCGCGGATCCCCGTCGCGGTCAACGGCAACAGCCGTGGCACGCCCCCGAGCCGCTCGATACCCAGCCGCGCGGTGCGCCCGGCCTCGCGGCCGACATGGCGTCGCACCACGCCCAGCTGCCAGTGCGCGTCGGTGCAGCGGAACGCCACCAGAGTGCCGGGAACCAGCCCGTCGCCTTGCGCTGCCGGCAATTCGGCGCCGATGCCACTGTCGCTGCGGTCGCGCAACCGCCAACGCATGGGGAGCGGCGCCGGCACCGGCTCGCTCGCAAGCTCACCGAATGCTGATACACCCGCTGCCGAGCTCCCTGCGCCGGGCAAGCCCTGCGCGTAGGGGCGTCCGGACTGCGCCAGCACCGCCCGGATCGGACGCAAGCCAACCACCGCCCAGACCTCTTCGTCGACCAGTCGACGCTCATGACGACGGCGGTTGCGCCCAGCATCAGCTGGCTCAGCGCATGCCAACAAGGTTTGTGCCGCCATCTCGACATCGGCCGAAGACACCGCCAGCAAGCCGCCCAGGCCGTTGTCGCCAACCTCGCGACGCGCTGCCAGCCAAGCCAGCGATGTCTGCTCGGCGGGCGCCAAGGCAACAAAACGCAAGTGCTCGTCGGCACTGCCTGGTTTAGCAGACGCGGGCAGCTCTGCACCACGGTGTGGCATACCGTCACTCGCGATGTCGATGACGCAGTACACAGCACCAGCGGCAGGACGCACCAGCACCTCATCGCCACAGCCAGAGCGCTCGAGCAGTGCCGCCAAGGCCATGAACTGCGCCGGCGACAGGCTTGCCCAGTCGTCCATGTGCAACACCATCAGGCGAGCAAAACCCTGTGCAGGGGTGGCGACAGCACTTCGACCCCACACCCCGACATGGCGCACGGCGGTGGTGGCAAGCCCCGCACCCTCGGCGGTCTGCCAGTCATGGGTCGCGCCAGCCAGGCTCGAGGCCATCGGCAGGCGAGCGGCGGCGCGGCTGGTCAGCACCAGCTGGGCCTGCCAAGCGTAGGTCCGCACCCAGGTCTCGGCACTGGCAGCACGCCGCAAAGCATCCAGCAAGCGGCTCGCCATACGATCGAGGCTAGCCAGCCAGTCATCACGCTGGCTGGCGGCCATGAACGGGCTAGCGAGAAATTGCTCGCGCATCCACAAGGCCGCCGGCATCAATGCGTCGGCAAGCTCAGCCAAGCGCGCGCGGGCGCGCTCGGAGGGGTCGCCGTCGAGTGTTTCGATCAGCGTCAGCGCCCGTTCACAGGCTTGCAAGGGGTGGACACCGGCCAACTGCTGGGCGCCCGGCAGCGCGGGACGCCGATGCAGATAGTCGGCGATCTGTCCCAGCAGGCGTTGCGTCTTGCCCCCCATCATCGGTCAACCGCCAAAGGCGGCTGGTTCCTCCTCGTCGCGCCGGCTTGACCGGCCAGTCTGCCGCAACTGCTGGCTGCCAGCACCTTGGCGGCAGGCCTTCAACTACGGACACCTAACTACGGATATACATCTCCAACTGCTCAATGGTCGCCTGCTGCTCCTGCAGCATGGCGCGCACCACGTCGCCGATCGACAGCAAGCCGACCAGCGCGTCGCCTTCTACCACGGGCAGATGGCGAATACGCCGTTCCGTCATCAATTCCATGCAATGACCGATATCGTGGCCCGCTTCAACAGTGAATACGCCGCTGGTCATGATGTCGCGCACGCGCACAGCCCCCAGCGCCGCACCTTTGACCATCACCCGTCGCAGCAAGTCGCGCTCGGAGACGATTCCCAGCAGGCGCCCGGACTCGACCACCGGCAAGGCGCCGATATTGCGTTCGACCATCACCGCCATGGCGTCTGCGGCGGTCCCTTCCGGACCGATGGTCAGGACTTCCGCGGACTTGCCGCGCAGGATCTGCTTGACGTTATTCGACATCGCACCCTCCCCGAAGATAGTTATCGGCGGCTGTAGCCGCTCTCTTCAACCGCAAGTGACAACTTCGACCAAAGAAAGACAGTGTCCAGATGACTGACACGATCTGATGGTACGCCTGTCAGTCAGCCTGTACAGGGCTTGCGCCACTATCCGAATTCCCAAACAATGACGGGTTCCGGACGCGCGGCGCACGCGCGAGAGCTGGCAGCTGGCAAGAACCTCGATGAACCATCTCATGCACACCTATGGCCGCCTGCCCGTGACTTTCAGTCATGGCAAAGGCGCGTGGCTTTGGGACACCGACGGTCGGGCCTACCTCGACGCTGTCGCCGGCGTAGCGGTCAACGGCTTGGGTCATGCGCATCCGCGGCTGGTCGCGGCGATCAGCGAACAGGCTGCGCGGCTGATCCATGTCTCGAACCTGTATCAGGTCGCCGAGCAAGAGGCGCTGGCCGACCTGCTGTGCGAGCGCGCCGGGCTCGATGCCGCATTCTTCTGCAATTCTGGTGCCGAGGCCAACGAAGGGGCGATCAAGCTGGCACGGCTCTTCGGCCACGGCCGGGGTATCGCCGAGCCAGCGATTATCGTCATGGAGCGCAGCTTCCACGGCCGCACCATGGCGACTCTGACCGCCACCGGCAACCCGAAGGCGCAACAGGGCTTCGAACCACTTGTGCCCGGCTTCATCCGGGTACCCTACGACGACCTCGAGGCAGTCCGACAGGTCGCGACGACCCACCCCAACGTCGTCGCCATTTTGGTCGAACCGGTGCAGGGTGAGGGCGGCATCCGCGTACCCGCACCGCTGGCCGGTTACCTGCAAGGCCTGCGCCAGCTCTGCGACGAGCACGGCTGGCTGCTGATGCTCGACGAGGTACAGACCGGCATCGGCCGCACTGGGCAGTGGTTCGCTTTCCAACACACACCGGTTCTGCCGGATGTCCTCACCCTCGCCAAAGGACTCGGATCGGGTGTGCCGGTGGGGGCACTGCTGGCATGTGGCGCAGCAGCGAGCGTGTTCACCCCTAGCAAACATGGTTCGACGTTTGGCGGCAACCCGCTGGCTTGTGTCGCCGCGCTGACCACCCTGCAAACGATGGCCGACGAGAAGCTGTTGACGCACGCGCAAAACCTTGGTGCCTGGATCGTCGATGCGTTGCGCGAACGCATCGGCGGCATGCCGGGGGTGGTGCAGGTGCGTGGGCTGGGCCTGATGATCGGCATCGAGCTCGATCGCCCCTGCAGCGAGCTGGTCAAGGCCGGCCTCGAGCAAGGTCTGCTGATCAATGTCACGCAGGACTGCGTGATCCGTCTGGTACCACCGCTGGTGCTCACCGCCGACGACGCGCGTCGGCTGGTCGATGGGGTCGCCCAACTGGTCAGCCGGTTTTTGACGACGCGCGCCGCCGCCTAGGCTCACTCATGACGGTCCGGCACTTTCTGCAGTTCTCCGACCTCTCTCGCGCCGAGCACGAGTATCTGTTCCGGCGCACAGCGCTCATAAAAGATCGCTTCAAGCGCTACGAGACATATCACCCGCTGGCCGACCGCACGCTGGTGATGATCTTCGAAAAGCAGAGTACACGCACGCGCCTGTCGTTCGAAGCCGGCATGCACCAGCTCGGCGGCAGCGCGATCTACCTCAACACGCGTGATAGTCAGCTCGGCCGCGGCGAGCCGGTCGAGGACGCAGCGCAGGTCATCTCGCGCATGTCCGACCTGGTGATGATCCGCACCTTCCAGCAGAGCATCATCGAGCGCTTTGCGGCCCACTCGCGGGTGCCAGTGATCAACGGTCTGACCAACGAATATCACCCGTGCCAGGTGCTGGCCGACCTGTTCACCTTTGTCGAGCATCGTGGCGAGCTGGCTGGTCGCACGGTGGCTTGGATCGGCGACAGCAACAACATGTGCTACACCTGGCTGCAAGCGGCGAGAGTGTTCGGCTTCCAGGTGCGTGTGTCGACGCCGCCAGGCTATTCGCTCGACGCAGCCCTCACCGCCGGCCTCGAACCTTACTTCGAGGTCTGCCCAGACCCGATGGACGCCGCCCGTGGCGCGCACCTGGTCACCACCGACGTCTGGACCAGTATGGGCTGGGAAGGCGAGGCCAGCGAGCGGGCGCAAGCCTTTGCCGACTGGCAGGTCGACGCCGATATGATGCGCATCGCCGACCGCGAAGCGCTGTTCATGCACTGCCTGCCGGCGCACCGCGGCGAGGAGGTCACCGCCGAGGTGATCGACGGCCCGCAGAGCGTGGTCTGGGACGAGGCTGAGAACCGCCTGCACGTACAGAAGGCGCTCATGGAGTTTCTGCTGCTGGGTCGTGTCGATACCTGACTTGCCCCGGCTGTAGCGCCGCAGCGCGGCGTCACCCGTTCCCTCCGATCCCGACTGCAGACACCCGACGATGGCCGACGACAAACACCCGCTGAACCTTCCCGACACGCCGTTCCCGATGCGCGGCGACCTCGCCCGCCGCGAGCCGGAGTGGATCAAGGCCTGGACCGCGCGCGGCCTGTACACGCAGATCCGCGCCAAGTCCGCTGGCCGGCCCAAGTTCATCCTCCACGACGGCCCACCGTACGCCAACGGCGACATCCACATCGGGCACGCCGTGAACAAGGTGCTCAAGGACATCATCGTCCGCTCCAAGACGCTGGCTGGCTTCGACGCGCCCTACGTACCTGGCTGGGACTGCCATGGCCTGCCGATCGAGCTGCAGGTGGAGAAGACCCATGGCAAGGACCTGCCGCCAGCCCGGTTCCGCGAACTCTGCCGCGCCTACGCCGCCGAGCAGGTCGAACGCCAGAAGAAAGACTTCATCCGCCTCGGCGTTCTGGGCGACTGGGACCGCCCCTACCTGACGATGGACTACCGCACCGAGGCCGACATCGTCCGCGCGCTCGGGCGGATCCAACAGAACGGCTACCTGGTGGCCGGTGCCAAGCCGGTGCACTGGTGCGTCGACTGCGGATCGGCGCTGGCCGAAGCGGAGGTGGAGTACGAGGACCGCAACTCGCCGGCCATCCACGTGCGCTTCACCGCCGTCGATGCGGCTGCTTTTGCAGCAGCGATGGGCTTTGTGGCCAGCGACAAGCCGGTCGCGGTCGTCATCTGGACGACCACACCATGGACCCTGCCGGCCAACGAGGCGGTCTGCCTGAACGCCGAGGCGCGCTACATCGCGCAGGACCTGGGCGACGAGATCATCGTCTTTGCCGAGGAGCGCGTGGCGGACATCGCCGGGGTGCTGGAGCCGGGCACGCTCGCCCGCACGCTCGGCGGCTGCGCCGGCGCCGCGCTGGAGAACCTGCGCCTGCGCCACCCCTTCCTCGACAAGAGCGTGCCCGTGATCCTCGGCGAGCACGTGACCATGGACGCCGGTACCGGCTGCGTGCATACCGCACCGGCGCATGGCCTCGAGGACTACACGGTCGGCCTGCGCTACGGCTTGCCAGTCGACAACCCGGTCGCCGATGACGGCAGATTCGCATCGCGCGTGCCCGAGTTCGGTGGCATGGGCATCTGGGAGGCACAGAAACTGATCATCGAGCGGCTGCAGACCAACGGCAAACTGTTCGCCTCGCGCCGGCTCCAGCACTCTTATCCGCACTGCTGGCGTCACAAGACGCCGGTGATCTTCCGCGCCACCCACCAGTGGTTCGTCGCGATGGACACACCACCGACCGTCCCGGGGGCAGACGCTGCGGCGGGTCCTCGAAGCGACTTGCGCGCGGAGCGGGCAGGAGCGAGAGGATCCCGCGCAGTGGCGGCCCTGCGAGACACTGCGCGTGCGGCCGTCGCCGCCACCGAGTTCTTCCCCGCCTGGGGCCGTGCGCGCCTCGAGGCGATGATCGGCAACCGCCCGGACTGGTGCGTCTCGCGCCAGCGCAACTGGGGCGTGCCGCTCACACTGTTCCTGCACCGCGAGACCGGCGAGCCGCACCCGCGTTCGGCCGAGCTGCTCGAACAGGTCGCTCAACGCATCGAGCAGTCCGGTATCGAAGCCTGGTTCTCGCTGGATGCCGCCGAACTGCTGGGCGACGAGGCCGCGACCTACCGCAAGGCTCCGGATACGCTCGACGTGTGGTTCGACTCCGGCGCCACGCATTTTGCCGTGCTGCGCGGCCGCGACGACCTCGGCTGGCCGGCCGACCTCTACCTTGAGGGCTCTGACCAGCACCGCGGCTGGTTCCAGTCGAGCCTGCTCACCGGTTGCGCCATCGATGGACGCGCACCGTACAACGCACTGCTCACGCACGGCTTTGTGGTCGACGGCAAGGGCATGAAGATGTCCAAGTCGAAGGGCAACGTCGTCGCGCCGCAGAAGGTCATGGACACCTACGGTGCAGATATCTTGCGCCTGTGGGTCGCCGCCACCGATTACTCCGGCGAGCTGAGCATCTCCGACGAGATCATCAAGCGTGTGGTCGAGGCCTACCGGCGCATGCGCAACACACTGCGCTTCCTGCTCGCCAACACCGCGGACTTCGTCCCGGCGCGCGATGCCGTCCCGCTCGACGAGCTGGTCGAGATCGACCGCTACGCCCTGCATCTGCTCGCCGAGCTGCAACAAGAATGCGCGGCGCACTACGCAAGCTACGAGTTCCACCGCATCGCCCAGCGCCTGCAGACCTTCTGCTCGGAGGAGCTCGGCGCGTTCTGGCTCGACATCCTCAAGGACCGCCTCTACACCACCACGGCAGATGGAAAGCCACGCCGTTCGGCGCAGACAGCGCTCTGGTATGCGGCCCGTGTGCTCTCTGGCCTGATGCTTCCTGTGATGCCCTTCACCGCCGAAGAGGTCTGGGAGACACTCACTGGCGAGCCGCATGGCTCGCTGATGCTGCACACTTGGGACGAGCTGGCTGCCGATCTGCCGCGCGACGCGGCGCTCGCCGCCAAGTGGGACACGATCCGCGCAGTGCGCACCGAGGTGCAAAGGGTGCTCGAGCAACTGCGCAGTGCCGGGGACATTGGCGCCTCCTTGCAAGCCGAGGTGCGCATCGATGCACCGGTCGAAGCACATGCCGCGCTGGACAGTCTGGGCGGCGAGCTCAAGTACGCCCTGATCACCTCACAGGCAACGCTGTCCCGCATCGACGGCGCGCTGGGGATCCACGCACGGCCATCGGTGGCGCCTAAATGTGGCCGCTGCTGGCACTACAGCGATACTGTCGGCAGTGTGGCGGAGCAACCAGATATCTGCGCACGCTGCGCCGGCCATCTGACGGGGCAGACCGAAGTGCGCCGCTACGCATGAAGCCCCATCAGTCGATCATCGTTTGCGCAGTGCGCGCAGGCCCGGCATGACTTCGCCCGGGATCGGTACCCGCATCGGCATCGGCAGCCACTTTTTGCTGGCGCTGCTCGTCATCGTCGTCGACCAGTGGAGCAAATCCTGGGTGCTGGCGACGCTGGCTGCTGGCGACGTGCAGCCGGTCACGCCCTTCTTCGACCTGGTGTTGGCCTTCAACACCGGGGCGGCGTTCAGCCTGCTGGCCGACCGCTCGGGCTGGCAGAACACCTTCTTTGTCCTGGTGGCGGTGGCGGCAAGCGCGCTGATCGCCTGGCTGATCGGCCGCTACCGTCACGAACGGCTGTTCTGTCGCGGTCTCGGACTGATCCTGGGCGGCGCCTTGGGTAACCTCCTGGATCGCCTGCACATCGGCGCCGTGGTGGACTTTTTGTCGTTCCATGCCGCCGGCTGGTACTGGCCGGCGTTCAATCTGGCCGACAGCGCAATCACCATGGGCGCTGTTCTGGTCGTGATCGACAGTCTGCGTAAACCGGTGACCAGTCCGAACAAGCCTGACTAAGCGGCTACCGACCGGGGGTGCTGGCCAGCGGCGCGACCTTGGCGCAGAATCTAGTCACGCGCGGGCCGCCTTGGCGATGAGCACGACTGAGAACGCAGAGCCAAGGCACCCACCGACACACCCTGATGCAGCCGCAGCACCCTGCCGGCTGCCCGAACGACGAGGACATGATGCGCATCCTGCTTGCCAACCCCCGAGGTTTTTGCGCTGGTGTCGATCGCGCCATCGAGATCGTCGAGCGCGCGCTGGCCCAGCACGGCAAGCCGGTCTATGTTCGCCACGAGGTGGTCCACAATCGCTACGTCGTCGACGACCTGCGTGCCAAAGGTGCGATCTTTGTCGAAGAACTGCATGAGGTGCCGGCTGGGGCGGTGCTTGTGTTCTCGGCGCACGGAGTATCGCTGGCGGTGCGCCAAGAGGCCGCCGAACGCGGGTTTCAGGTGTTCGACGCAACCTGCCCGCTAGTCACCAAAGTCCACGTCGAGGTCGGCCGCCTGCGCGGCAAGCAGCGCGAAGTGGTGATGATCGGCCACGCCGGTCACCCAGAGGTCGAGGGCACCATGGGCCAGAGCGCTGGTGGCATGTATCTGGTGGAAACCGTCGAAGACGTTGCGCGTCTTCAGGTGAAAGACCCCGATAACCTCGCTTACGTGACGCAAACGACGCTATCGGTCGACGATGCGCAGACCATCGTCGATGCTCTGCGCCTGCGCTTCCCGAGCATCGTCGGGCCGAAGAAAGACGACATCTGCTACGCCACCCAAAACCGTCAGGACGCGGTGAAAACGCTGGCTCCGCGCTGCGACCTGGTGCTGGTGGTTGGCTCGAAGAATAGCAGCAACTCGAACCGCCTGTGCGAGGTGGCACGCGATGTCGGCACCCCCGCGCGGCTGATCGACGGCGCCGCCGACATCGACCCGGCTTGGTTGCACGGTGTCGCAACGCTGGGCCTGACCGCCGGCGCCTCAGCACCCGAGCTGCTGGTACAAGAGGTCATCGCCCGCCTGCGCGAACTGGGTGCCAACAGCGTTGAAGACCTCGCCGGAGTCCAAGAGGACGTGGTATTCCCGATCCCCAAAGCACTGGACCAGCGCGCCGGCGCCAGCGTTTAGCTCGCGCACAAGCCTAGTGGGCGAAGATGCGCGCCGGATTGACCGAGGCCGGTGAGCGCAGGTCGCGTCCGTCCTTGGACTGCAGCAGCTTGACGATCAACTCGACCTTGCCGCGCGCGTCCGGATTACACAAATAACGCTCGTACAGTACTGCGTGCTGAGCATTGACACGGTCAACGACGATCGGCCGCCACTGCGGCGAGCGCGCCTCGAACCACTTGCCATCGGCGGTGCCCCAGGCATATTGCTTGAGCTCGGCAGTCTTGCAGCGCATCCCTTCGTAACTGATGTTGCGCACACCCGACGGCGACTCGATGATCAGGGCATAACGCACCACGCCGTCCTCGGCAGCGCTGATCGACCCGCGGTCGATGAAAAAGCGGTTCTTGGTCGCGGCGGTCGTCTCGAAACGCAGCCAACCATCGCGGTCGGAGGCGGGATACGCCGGCAACTCGAGCCCCTGCAATTCCTGCCAGATCTGTTGCTCACTGGGGCCATTGAAGGTCTCGCGGGAATTCATGCGGCCAAATGGGTCACCTGCGCCCGCCATGGCGGACGGCAGAATCCCCCCAAGCAGCAGCAGGACAAGCGCAGAGCACGCCCGACTCAAGCGGCGCGCTTGCCGCGCCGACGCAGGCTGGTGGCGTAGAAGGAATGTCATGACTGGCATCACATCAGGGCCCAGGCGCATCGGGACGTCGGCGCACGGCAGGCGTGCGGCCGTCGGGGACCAGGTGCCGCAGCTCGTGCAGTGCCTGACGATAGACCTCGCGTTTGAATTCGATCACAGCCTCTAGGGGTGCCCAATATTCGCTCCAGCACCACGCGTCGAACTCGGGTTTTTCGGCCGCGCGCAGGCGCACGTCGTTGTCCCGACCGACCAGACGCAGCAGGAACCAGATCTGCTTCTGCCCGCGATAATGGCCGCGCACACTGGGCCTCAACCATTGTTCGGGGACGTCGTAACGCAACCATTCGCGGGTCCGTCCCAAAATACGCACATGTTCACGACGCAAGCCGGTCTCTTCCTCGAGCTCGCGATACATCGCCTGCTCGGGCGACTCGCCGCGCTTGATCCCGCCCTGCGGGAACTGCCAAGAGTGCTGACGCACACGCTTACCCCAGAACACCTCTCCCCGGCCATTGCAGAGGATGATGCCGACGTTGGGGCGATACCCATCCCGGTCGATCATGATGTCACTGCGGGCCGTCGCCACAGCGCCGGCCAAAGAATGTCTTGCCGACATTCAACCACAACTGTGACGGACGGTTAAGCCCAGGCGAAGCATGGTTGCATCACAACGGTCGAAACTGCCAAACGTCTAATCGGCCCGCCCCGGCAACAGCAAGCGACGGGCATCATGCGGATTGGCGCGCCGCAGGTCGTCCAGAAACCCGCCAAACGGAAGCTGCAGAGCGCTCTCCCATTGCCGGGCAGCGATGCGCAGTGCGGCCCATTCCAGTGGCCGTGGCGCACTGGCAAAGCCCATGATCAGTACGTTGGTACGCTCGCCGGCTGGCAGCACCAGCACCCGCCCGTCGAACACCCGGCGGACGCGATCGATCTGGCTCTGGAAATCGGGCGCAGTGCTCCAGACATTGACAATCAGCACGCCCTGCGGGCTGAGCCGCGCAGCGCACTCGGCATAGAAGTCTTCGCTGGTCAGCTTGCCGTCGGGGGCCGAACCATGAAAACCATCGAGCAGGATCCAGTCTTGAGGATCAGTCTCGGCGCGCAGGGCCTCGGCGCCGTCGGCGGCCAGCACCTTCAACTGGGGGTCGTCGGGGGGCAGCATGAACTGCTGGCGAGCGATAGCGATCACCCGCGGGTCGATCTCGACGACCGTCTGCCCCACCTCAGGCAGGAAGCGGTGGATGAACTTGGGGATCGAGCCGCCACCGAGGCCAACGATATAGACCCGCTGCGGCACAGGAGCGAACAACAGCGGCGCGAACACACAGCGGCTGTAGGTGAGGTGAAGCTCGTAAGGCCGATCGATCTGCATCGCGCTCTGGATCGCATCGCTGTCGATGTGCAAGTAGCGGATGCCGTTGCGCTCGCTGACCTGGATGCCCTGCACTCCAGCACTGCGACGTCGTCCGAACCAAGCCATGCGCTTCCCTCAAAGACCGGCAAAGCCGCCTAAAATACGTGCTTTTGCCCAGGCCCGCCGACCATGCGCTCCAGCCAGTTGTTCATCACCACCCTCAAGGAAGCGCCCAACGAGGCTGAACTCGTCTCGCACAAGCTGATGCTGCGCGCTGGCCTTATCCGCCGTCTCGGTTCCGGTCTCTACACCTGGATGCCGCTGGGCCTGCGCGTGCTGCGCAAGGTCGAGGCGGTGGTGCGCGAAGAGATGGACCGTGCCGGCGCCAACGAGCTGCTGATGCCAGCTGTACAGCCTGCCGAGCTGTGGCAGGAATCCGGCCGCTGGGCGCTGTTCGGCCCGCAGATGCTGAAGATCAAGGACCGCCACGAGCGCGACTTCTGCTTCGGCCCCACCCACGAGGAGGTGATCACCGACCTCGTTCGCCGCGAGGTCAAGAGTTACCGCCAGCTGCCGCTCAACCTGTACCAGATCCAGACCAAGTTCCGCGACGAGATCCGGCCGCGCTTTGGCGTGATGCGCGCACGCGAGTTCCTGATGAAGGACGCCTACTCGTTCCACAGCAGCCGTGTCTGCCTCGAGCAGACCTACGCGGTGATGCATGGCACCTACACGCGCATCTTCGAGCGACTCGGGCTCAGGTTCCGCGCCGTGGCCGCCGACACCGGTGCGATCGGTGGGTCCGGCTCGCACGAGTTCCACGTGCTGGCTGACAGCGGCGAAGACGCTATCGCCTGGTGCCCGCAGTCGGACTACGCCGCCAATGTGGAGCTGGCCGAGGCGGTCGCGCCGGCGGCACCCCGCCTTGCCCCCTCCGCCGCCATGACCCAGGTCGCCACGCCGAAGATGCACTCGATCGAAGAGGTCGCAGCCGGGCTCGGCGTACCAGCCTCCAGCATCGTCAAGACCCTGCTGATGGTCGATGAGGCCGGCAGCACGGTCGCGCTGCTGGTGCGTGGCGACCACACCCTCAACGAGGTCAAGGCCGGCAAGCTCACCGGGCTTGAAGGCGCCCTGCGCTTCGCCAACGAGGCCGAGGTGCGCGCTGCTGCAGGCTGCGGCGCAGGCTCGATCGGTCCGGTGGGGTTGACGGTCCGCGTTGTCGCCGACCGCAGCGTTGCCGTGATGGCCGACTGGGTCTGCGGCGCCAACGAGGACGGCTTCCACCTGACTGGCGTGAACTGGGGCCGCGACCTGCCGGAACCGGAAGTCGCCGATATCCGAAACGCCGAGGCCGGTGACGCGTCGCCGGACGGCAAAGGCACGCTGGAGATCGCGCGCGGCATCGAGGTCGGGCATATCTTCCAGCTCGGCAACAAATATTCGAGCGCGATGGGCGCCACTTACCTCGACGAATCCGGGCAGTCGCAGGTCATCGAGATGGGATGCTACGGCATCGGGGTGAGCCGCATCGTCGCCGCTGCCATCGAGCAGAACCACGACGAGCGCGGGATCATCTTCCCGGCGGCGATGGCGCCCTTCCAGGTGGTGGTCCTCGCGCTGGGGCTCGCCAAGAGTGCCGCGGTCAAAGAAACCGCCGAGCGGCTCTACGCCGAGCTGCAGGCGGCCGGCGTCGATGTGCTGTTCGAGGACCGCGACGAGCGCCCCGGCGTACTGTTCGCCGACATGGAGCTCGTCGGCATCCCGCACCGCATCACGGTGGGCGACCGCGCACTTGCAAACGGCGAGGTCGAGTACAAGTGCCGCCGGACGGGCGAAGGCGGCAACTGGCCTGTGGGCGAGGCTATCGCGCGGCTCACTACGCTGCTTGCTACGCCTGCCTGACGCAGACCCTCAACCCCGGACTTGGCAGCGTGAGCGCCGCAAGACTCAGTGCGCGCTCGCCTTCGCCGACGGCGGCGCATAGCGGTTCACCAGCGCAACCAGACTGAGCATCACCGGGACCTCGACCAGCACTCCGACCACCGTCGCAAGCGCAGCGCCGGACTGCAGACCGAACAAGGAGATCGCCACCGCCACCGCCAGTTCGAAGAAGTTCGATGTGCCGATCAGGCAAGCCGGGCCAGCGACAGCATGGGGCAGGTGCAGGCGCTGCGCCGCCCACCAGGCAAGCGCAAAGATCAGGTAGGTCTGCAGGATGAGCGGGATGGCGATCAACACCACCACCAAGGGTTGCTGGAGCAGCATCGGCGCCTGCAGCGCAAACAGCAGCAGCACGGTCAGGATCAGCCCGGCGATCGACCAGGGCCGCAGGCTGCCAAGATGACGATCGAGCGCTCCCACGCCACGCCGCAGCAGCCAGCGCCGCATCAACAACCCCGCCAGCAGCGGCAGCACGACGTACAAGACCGTCGCCAGCAGCAGTGTCGTCCACGGAACCTGAATGTCGGTCACACCCAGTAGAAACGCGGCGATGGGCGCAAAAGCGAACACCATGATGAGATCGTTCACCGAGACCTGCAGCAGGGTATAGGCCGGGTCGCCACGCACCAGCTGGCTCCAGACGAAGACCATGGCAGTGCATGGCGCCACACCCAGCAGGATCATGCCGGCGATGTATTCGGTTGCCGACTGCGGATCGACCCAGGGCGCGAACAGGTACTGAAAGAACAAGACCGCCAGCGCGGCCATGGTGAAGGGCTTGATCAGCCAGTTGACCAGCACCGTCAGCAGCAGCCCCCGCGGCGCACGGGCGGCGCTACGGATGCCGCTCCACTCGATGCGCAGCATCATCGGGTAGATCATGGCCCAGATCAACAAGGCCACAACGAGGTTGACGCGTTGCCACTCCAAGCCGGCGACTGCAGCGAAAAGCTCTGGGGCGGCTTGGCCCAGCAGCACACCCACAAGCATGGCGAGCCCGACCCAAAGGCTCAAGAAACGCTCAAAGGAACCCATACGCCGTCGCTGAAACCCAGTGGCTGATCAGAGGGCTCGACAGGCCAAGCCGCTCAGCGACCACCGATCTCGCGCACCCGCGTCTCAAGCGCGAGCCGATCGAGCTTCTCGGCAGGCAATGAGGCTAGCAGTTCGATGCGCCGACGCAGCACATGAACCAGTTCCTGGATGCGGCGCAGCGGGTCGGTATCGTCCTCAGGCTCAGACATCCCCCAATGGGCGGTCACCGGCTGCCCTGGCCAGACCGGGCAGGTCTCCGCAGCCGCTTTGTCGCAGACCGTGATCACGATGTCCATGACCGGCGCTCCGGGGGCAGCGAACTCATCCCAGCTCTTGCTGCGCAACCCATTGCTGTCGATGCCGAACTCCTTCAGCGCCTGCAAGACCAACGGATTGACTGCGCCCTTCGGCGTACTCCCCGCCGAATAGGCGTGAAAACGCCGACCGCGATCGACGTGCCTGGTCAGCGCCTCGGCAAAGATCGAGCGGGTCGAGTTACCGGTACACAAAAACAACAGGTTATAGGTGGCGGGGCTCATGGTCGTCCTAACAGGGGCAAGTGGAACTGGTGGTGGCTTCGCTGACGACGCAAGGTTCGCCCGCGCAGCAGTTCTCGGTAAGAAAGGCGAGCAGATCGCGCATGCGTTGAAAGTCGGCGCGATACACCAGATTGCGCCCGACCCGCTCCTGCGACACCAGCCCCGACTGCAGCAACTCGCGCAGATGGAACGACAATGTGGCGGGGGCGAGATCAAGCATCTCGGCCAAGACACCGGGGGTCAGGCCGGCGCCACCAGCCGCCACCAAGGCACGGTAGATACCCAAGCGATGGGTCTGGGCGAGGGCCGACAGGCTGGAGACCGCGATACTCTCTTTCATTATTCCACTATGGTGGAATTGTCAAATCGTTGCAAGCGCAGAAGTCACGGATCGCAATGGTGACGCATCCGCTGCCGAACGAACGGAGAGCTTTGCCCGACGACGGCGCGGCACTAGGCCGACAGGCCGCGCACCAAGTCGTCTTGCAGATCGAGCGGCGATTCCAAGCCCACCGCCAGGCGAATCAGCCCTTCGGTGATGCCTGCCGCGGCACGCTCTTCGGCGCTGATGCGGCCGTGGGTGGTGGTCGCCGGGTGCGTGATGGTGGTCTTGGTATCGCCCAGATTCGCGGTGATCGAGCAGACCCGGGTGTGGTCGATGACACACCAAGCGGCCTCGCGCCCGCCCTTCACTTCGAACGAGACGATAGCTCCGCCGCTGCGCTGCTGGCGCATCGCCAGATCGTGCTGCGGGTGCGACGCCAGACCCGGATACCAGACACGCTCAACAGCAGGGTGGGACTCAAGCCAGCGCGCCACCTGCAGCGCATTCGCCGACTGCGCATCGACCCGCACCTGCAGGGTCTCGAGGCCCTTTAACACGACCCATGCGTTGAAGGCGCTCATGCTCGGCCCGGCGGTGCGCAGGAACTGGTAGACAGTGTCCTGCAGCAGTGCACGCTTACCCAGTACCGCGCCACCGAGCACCCGGCCCTGCCCGTCCAGATACTTGGTGGCCGAATGGATGATCAGGTCGGCACCGAGCGCGAGCGGCTTCTGCAACGCCGGCGTGCAAAAGCAGTTGTCGACCGCCAGCAACGCACCACCGTCATGCGCCACCCGGGCGATGGCGGCGATGTCGAACACCTCGGTGAGCGGGTTGGACGGCGTCTCTAGATAGACCAGCTTCGTCGAGGGCCGCATCGCCGCGCGCCACGCCGCAGGGTCGCCGCCAGCGACATAGGTGGTCTCGATGCCGTAGCGGGTCAGCCACTTGGCGAACAGGTTCACTGTCGAGCCGAAGATGCTGGTCGACGAGACGATGTGGTCACCGCTCTTGAGCATGCCTAGGCACATCGACAGGATCGCCGCCATCCCACTGGCTGTCGCGACGCACATCTCAGCGCCTTCCAGCGCCGCAAGGCGCTCCTCGAAGGCGGTGACGGTCGGGTTGGTGAAGCGCGAATAGACGTTGCCCGGGCTGCGGCCCTGAAAACGTTCAGCGGCCTCGTGGGCGTTCGGGAAGACGAAACTCGAAGTGAGGAACAAGCCCTCGGAATGCTCGCCGTGGTGAGTCCGGTCGATCCCGGCTCGGACGGCAAGGGTCTCGGGGCGTAGCGGGGTATCGCCTGTCTCTGACGCGCTCATTGGCTGGTCGCCAGGTTAAGGTCGAGCTGATTCGCAGCCGCCAGCGCGCCATCCTCGCGCGCCGCGTGCAGGTCCTGCAGATAGTCAGGCGTGATGTCGCCCGTCAGGTAGCAGCCGGTGAAGCACGAGGCTTCGAATCCGTCGATCTGCGGATTGGTGTCGACCAGCAGGCGGAACAGGGCGTCGAGGTCCTGGTAGACCAGCCGATCAGCACCGATCTCGGCAGCGATCTGCACATCGTCGCGGCCGTTGGCGATCAGCTCACTGGCGCTGGGCATGTCGATACCGTAAACATTGGGATAACGCACGGGCGGCGAGGCCGACGCGAAGTAGACTTTGCGGGCGCCGGAATCGCGAGCCATCTGCACGATCTCGCGACTGGTGGTGCCGCGGACGATCGAATCATCGACCAGCAGCACGTTCTTGCCTTCGAACTCGCTAGGAATGGCATTGAGCTTCTGGCGTACCGATTTTTTGCGGCTCGCCTGCCCAGGCATGATGAAGGTCCGGCCGATGTAGCGATTCTTGACAAAGCCTTCGCGGTAATCGACGCCCAGCCGCTTGGCCAGCTCCATCGCCGATGGTCGGCTCGAGTCGGGGATCGGGATGACCACGTCGATGTCCTCGAAGCCACCGATGTCGCGGATCTTATCGGCCAACTGCTGCCCCATCGCCAAGCGCGACTGGTACACCGACAGGCCGTCGATGACCGAATCGGGCCGGGCGAAATAGACGAACTCGAACAGGCAGGGGAAGCGCGCAGGCACTTCGCTGCACTGGCGGGTGTAGAAGTTGCCCTCGAAGTCGATGAACAGGGCCTCGCCGGCAGCGACATCGCGCACCAGACTGAAACCCAGCGTATCGAGCGCCACGCTCTCCGAAGCGACCAGGAATTCCGGGCCATCGTCGGTCATGTGCGAGCCATAGACCAGCGGGCGTACGCCATTCGGGTCGCGGAAGGCCAGCAGGCCGTAGCCGGCGATCATCGCGATCACCGCATAGGCACCCCGACACCGCCGGTGCACCGCCGCTACTGCGGCAAAGATGCCTTCAACATCGAGTTCGGCACCACGCGCCTGCGCCGCCAGCTCGTGGGCCAGTACGTTGAGCAAGAGCTCGGAATCGGAGTTGGTGTTCAGGTGGCGCAGGTCCTGGGTGAACAGGTCGCGCTTGAGTTCGGCCGTGTTGGTGAGGTTGCCGTTATGCGCCAGCACGATGCCGAAGGGTGAATTGACGTAGAACGGCTGCGCTTCAGCCGGGTCCATGGCCGATCCGGCGGTGGGGTAACGCACGTGGGCGATGCCACAGTTGCCAAGCAGGTTGCGCATGTTGCGCGTACGGAACACATCGCGCACCAGGCCAGGATTCTTGTGCATGTGGAACGTCCGCCCCTCGATGGTGCAGATGCCGGCGGCGTCTTGACCGCGGTGCTGCAACACCTGCAGCCCGTCGTAGAGCAACTGGTTGACCGGGGTCTTGGCCACCACCCCGAGGATCCCACACATCGCGACGCTCCCCTCGTCTGTGCCGCCGGGCGCCTGCCCGGACGGCGGTCAATCGTACCGTATCCGCTCAGCGAAGGCCTGCGGCAATGACGGCCGCGCCCACTCCACCGCCGCCTCCAGCGAGGCGCTACTGACCGCGTTGCGCCATGCGGCAGTCTGCGGCAGTGGCGTCATCCCCGCCAGCATCACCCCGAGCAGTATCAGCAAGGCGCCGCGCAGCACGCCGAAGGCGATCCCGAGCACACGGTCGAATACACCTAGACCGAGTGCTCGCAATCCGCCCGCAAGCACGCTGCCCAAGAGATGGACGGCCAGCAGTACCAGCACAAATACCGCCGTCAACGCGAGCAGGTAACGCATGGTGTCGTCGCTGACCGAATCCGGCAGCCACACGCTGGCAGCCTCGGCGTAGTGGTTGGCAACCAGAAACGCGAGGACCCAGCCGGCGATCGCAAAGACCTCGCGCACCGCACCGCGCCACAGGCTCCACAGCACCGACACGATCAAAACGGTGCCGACGGTGAAGTCGAACGCGGTCACGGCGACTTGATCACAGCGTCGAGGCCAGCGGCGATAGCGCGGTCGCGAGCCGCCATGGCCTGCTCACGGTCAGTGAACGGGCCAAGCCCGACACGCCAGGCACCACCACTCTGCTGGGCGAGGCTTGGGCGCAGGCCCGCCACAGCAGCAGCGTCGGCGACACGTTTGGCGTTGTCGCGGTTGCGGAACACGCCCAGCTGGACAACAAAGCCACCGACGGCGGGAACAGCAGGGGTGGGCACAGTGACGGGAGCCGCCGGAGTTGCGGCCGGGGCAGAGGCGGGAGGCGCCGGCGAGGCGAGCGGGATCTCGGCGACCTTGGGCTCGGAAGGCTTCGGCGCAGCCGGTTTGATGACCGGCGCAACCGGTGGTGGCGTCTCAGCGCCGGCCAGCGGTTCGGGCATCTCCTCGATCGGTACGGCATCGGCCGAGATAGCGGCATCGGGCAGCGAACCTGGCACCCCGGCCAAAGCATCGGTGTCGATTGCAGCAAGCGGCTCGCTGCCCTGCCCCGGCAGGACGATGTCGGTGCCTTGCCCCAACGGCTGGACTGGCTGGTCGAGCAGCAGCGGCAACACGAAGACCGCCATCAACGTGAGCGTTGCAGCGCCGATCAGGCGTCTGCGCGCGCGTTTGCGCAGCAGCAGGTCCTCTTGCTCGACGGTCAAGGCGCCTCCCCGGAACGAATCGCCGCGAGCACCTCGGCAACGGTCAGGAAGGACCCAAAGACGACGATGCGATCGTCCTCACTGGCATCGGCACAAGCAGCATGCCAGGCTGCGACCGGGTGGTCGGCAACGCGCACCGGCGCTGCAGCCGCCCCGGCGCGACGCAGGGCATCGGCGAGCGACTCACCATCACGACCACGCGGGCCTGCGATCCCGGCGACATACCAGTAGTCGACCAGGTCCAGCAGCTCGCGCACGGTGGCTGTCGCGTCCTTGTCGGCCAGCATGCCAAACACCGCCCGCAACTTGCCGGTGGGCGGCATGGCGCGCAGGTTGCGGGCAAGAATGGCGGCCGCATGTGGGTTGTGAGCAACATCGAGGATGGTCAGCGGGCGCCCGGCAAGGACCTGGAAGCGGCCAGTCAGACTGACATGCATCAACCCATCGCGAATCGCCCCGGCTGGTACGGGTAGACGCTCGCGAAGTGTCTGCAGAGCAGCGATCGCACCAGCAGCGTTCTGCACCTGGTGCTCACCGACCAGTGCTGGCAACGGCAGCCCCGACAGGCGACCGGCCGGGCCCTCGAACGACCACTGCCGGCCTTCGACGCGAAAGCGAAATTCGCGACCCAACGCGACCAAGCGCGCGCCGGTGGCGACCGCATGCTGCAGTAGCGAAGCCGGCGGATCGGGATCGACACAGATCGCCGGGCGGTCAGCCCGGTAAACACCAGCCTTCTCGCGGCCAATCGACTCGCGGTCAGGACCCAGATAATCCGTGTGATCGAGACCGATCGAGGTCACCACGGCGCAGTCGGCATCCCAGACGTTGACCGCATCCAGCCGACCTCCCAAACCCACCTCGAGGACCGCGCAATCGACACCGACACGAATGAAATGCCACATCGCCGCCAGGGTGCCGAATTCGAAATAGGTGAGCGCCTCGTTCCCACGCGACGCCTCGACCGCCGCAAAGGCCTCGACCAACTCGACGTCCTCGGCCTCGACACCATCGACACGAACGCGTTCGTTGTAACGCAGCAGGTGTGGCGAGTAGTAATTGCCAACGCGAAAGCCCGCCGCCTGCAGCATCGCCCCAAGCAGCGCGCAGGTCGAGCCTTTGCCGTTGGTCCCGGCAACGGTGATGATCGGAAATGGCGGAACCAGGCCCATGGCGTCGGCAACGCGACGCACGCGGTCGAGCCCCAGCTGGATGCTGCCGCGCTGCTGCGATTCGAGCCAGGCGAGCCAGTCGGCTAGCCGGGCAGAGGAAGACGGGGCGCGGTTCACCTGACCTGCTTTGGTCGCGCTCAGCTGACGACCTCGGGCTGGCGGGTGAATAGGGACAACAGCGCAGCGATGCGTTCACGCATCTGCCGGCGGTCGACGATCATGTCGACCGCGCCGTGCTCCAACAAGAACTCGGCGCGCTGGAAACCCTCGGGCAAGGTCTCGCGCACGGTCTGCTCGATCACGCGCGGGCCAGCAAAACCGACCAGCGCACCCGGCTCGGCAATCACCACATCGCCCACGAAAGCGAAACTGGCCGAGACGCCACCCATGGTCGGGTCGGTCAACACCGAGATGAACGGCAGACCGGCATCCGACAGCTGCTTCAAAGCGGCGTTGGTCTTGGCCATCTGCATCAGCGACAGCAGGCCTTCCTGCATGCGCGCGCCACCGCTGGCAGCGAAGCAGACGAACGGCAGGCGCTGGTCGATGGCGACCCGCACACCGCGGACAAAGCGCTCGCCAACCACCGAGCCCATCGAGCCCCCCATGAACTGGAACTCGAAGGCGGCAGCGACCAGCGGCAGGTCCTTCACCGCGCCCTGCATGACCACCAGCGCGTCGGTCTCGCCCGAACTGGCAACAGCCTCGGCGAGGCGATCGGGGTAGCGCTTACTGTCCTTGAAGCGCAGTGTGTCGACCGGGACCACTTCGGCGCCGATCTCGAACCGACCACCCGGATCTAGGAACCAGTCGAGCCGGACCCGCGCGGTGATGCGCTGGTGATGATCACATTTTGGGCAGACCTGTAGGTTCTGCTCGAGGTCAGTGGCGTAAAGCACCGCCTCACAGGCTGGGCATTTGTGCCACAGACCTTCGGGCACCGACTTGCGGCCAGGCCCGGCATCGCGCTTGATCTTCGGGGGTAGCAGTTTGGTGAGCCAGCTCATCAGACCTCCTTGCCCTGGGCGACCGAGTCGATCGCAACGCGCAGCCCGGCGACAAGCCCACCCACGCGCTCATGCAGCGTGTCGGGCGTCGACTCCTCGATCTCTTGGATGATGCGGCTACCCACCACCACCGCATCGGCCACCTTGGCCACACCCTGCGCCGATGCCGCATCGCGGATCCCGAAACCAACGCCGACCGGCAACGGGATCGCCGCCTGCAAACGCGGCAGACGCTCGGCCACTTCATTCTGATCGAGGTGCGACGCGCCGGTCACACCCTTCAATGAGACATAGTATACGAAGCCCGACGCAAGGCGCGCGACGCCCGCCACCCGCGCTTCGGTCGAGGTCGGCGCCAACAGAAAGATCGGGTCGAGTCCCTGTTGGCGCAATGTGGCCACCCAATCTTCGGACTCTTCGGGCGGGAAGTCGACCACCAGCACACCGTCGACGCCGGCAGCCGCGGCACGCTCGGCAAAGCTCGCCTCGCCCATCGCTTCGATCGGATTCGCATAGCCCATCAGCACGACAGCAGTGGTGGTGTCGGTGCGGCGAAACTCGGTCACCATCTCCAGCACCTTGCGCAACGTGACCTTGCGCGCGAGGGCACGCTCGCTGGCGCGCTGGATGACCGGGCCGTCGGCTTGCGGGTCAGAGAACGGGACTCCAAGCTCGATGATGTCGGCACCAGCCTTGACCAGCGTGTGCATGAGCGGGACCGTCTGTTCGACCGACGGGTCGCCGGCGGTGAAGAAGGGAATCAGCGCGACCTTGCGGTCGGCCTTCAGGCGAGCGAAGACGCTGGCGATGCGGGACACGGGTGGCCTTGTGTGATGGCGGCGCGGGGCCGGAGGAAAAGTCTGAGCGGAGCCGCGCCTAGAGTGTGATACCAGCGAGCCGGCTGACGGTATTGAGGTCCTTGTCGCCACGGCCCGAGAGGTTGACCAGGATGACCTGGTCCTTGTCCATGGTCGGCGCCAGCTTGAGGGCATGCGCCACCGCGTGGCTCGACTCGAGCGCCGGGATGATGCCCTCGGTACGGCAGAGCAGATGGAACGCCTCGAGCGCCTCGGCATCGGTCGCGGCAACGTACTCGGCACGGCCCGAATCCTTGAGCCATGCGTGTTCGGGGCCGACGCCGGGGTAATCCAGACCGGCCGAGACCGAATGCGTCTCGATGATCTGACCGTCCTCGTCCTGCATCAGGTAGGTGCGGTTGCCATGCAGGATGCCGGGGGTGCCGGCCGACAGCGGCGCGGCGTGGCGACCGGTCTCGACACCGTCACCGCCCGCTTCCACCCCGATCAGGCGAGTCTTCTCGTGCGGGATGTAGTCGTAGAAGATGCCCATGGCGTTGCTGCCGCCGCCGACACAGGCGATCACCGTATCGGGCTGACGACCGATCATCTCGGGCATCTGCACCACGCATTCTTTGCCGACCACCGAATTGAAGTCGCGCACCATCATCGGGTACGGGTGTGGTCCTGCAACGGTACCGATGATGTAGAACGTGCTCTCGACGTTGGTCACCCAGTCGCGCATGGCCTCGTTGAGCGCATCCTTGAGCGTCTTGCTGCCGCTCTCCACCGGCACCACGGTGGCGCCAAGCAGTTTCATGCGGAAGACGTTGGGCGACTGCCGGGCGACGTCCTCGCTACCCATGTAGACCACACACTCCATGCCGTAGCGGGCAGCAACGGTGGCCGAAGCCACACCGTGCTGACCGGCACCGGTCTCGGCGATGACGCGCTTCTTGCCCATGCGGCGGGCCAGCAACGCCTGGCCGACGGTGTTGTTCACCTTGTGCGCGCCGGTGTGGTTGAGGTCCTCGCGCTTGAGGAAGATGCGGGCGCCACCAGCATGCTCGGTGAGACGACGGGCAAAATAGATCGGGCTCGGCCGACCCACGAAATGCTTCAGCTCGTAGGCCAACTCGGCCTGGAAGTCCGCATCGCGGCCGACCTCGCTGTAGGCCGCGCGCAGCTCGTCGAGCGCACGCACCAGGGTCTCGGCAACGAACACCCCGCCGTAGGGGCCAAAATGGCCACGGGCGTCGGGCAGGTCATACATCTGCATGGCGAACCTCTCGAATGAAGTCGCGGACGCGGTCCGCACATTTGATGCCCTTGTCGCGCTCGACGCCGCTGGAAACATCGACGGCGTAAGGTCGCACGCTGCGAACCGCGGCACCGACGTTGTCAGCCGACAAACCGCCGGAGAGGATCAGAGGCAGACCCAGACCAGAGGGGATACGGGACCAGTCGAAACCGTGGCCGGTACCGCCGGGGACGCCCGGTGTGTAGGCATCGACCAGCAGGCCGCGCGCGGCAGCGAATTCTGCGCTGCATTGTAGCAAATCGACCCCCGGCCTCATGCGGATCGCCTTGATGAATGGCAACCCGGCGGCGGCGCACTGTTCGGGCGTCTCGTCGCCGTGGTACTGCGCCAGATCGAAGCCGACCGCAGCGTGCATGGCACGCACCTCGTCCGGCGCAGCGTCGACGAACAAACCGACAGCGGTGACAAAGGGGGGCAGCGCGGCGACGATGGCCTGGGCCGCCTGTCGCTCGATGCAGCGCGGGCTGGGTGCATAGAACACCAGACCGATGGCGTCGGCACCAGCGTCAGCCGCCGCCAGCGCGTCATCGACGGTGCGCAGACCGCAGATCTTGATTCGGGTCCGGGGGTGGCTCACAGCGGCAGTCCTCGTGGGGGCGTCGCCGGGTCAGGCAAACCCCAAGCCGCATCGTAGTCGATTCCAGTGAGATACAAGCCGCCGGCAGCGAAGGTCGGCGAGCCTTGGCTGCGGTCGCGGGCCGCCAACAGCCGTGCTGGCCAGTCCGATCCCCGCCGGCCGCAGCCGACCTCGACCAGCGCGCCAACGATATTGCGCACCATGTGGTGCAGGAAGGCATTGGCGTGCAGGTCGAACTGCAGCAGCACGCCATCGCGCACGATGTCCAACCGGTGCAGCATCTTGACCGGGCTTTTAGCTTGACATCCGGCAGCGCGGAAACTGGAGAAATCGTGCTCGCCGATAAGCGCCCTGGCGGCTTCGGTCATACGGACCACGTCCAGTGGCAAGTGGAACCAGCCCACCAGGCCAGCGGCAAGAGCTGGCCGACTGGGGCGATCGAGCAACAGGTAGCGGTAGTGGCGGCCACTGGCACTGAAGCGCGCGTGAAAGGCATCGGGTACCGGCTGCGCCCACAACACCGCAATACTCGCGGGCAGGGCGCTGTTGACGCCACGCACCCAGGCGCCAAGCGGGCGCATCGCATCGGTGTCGAAATGCACGACCTGGCCACTGGCATGCACACCAGTGTCGGTTCGACCGGCGGCGTGGACACGAACCGGGTGCCCGGCGATCCTTGCCAAAGCCCCCTCGAGGCTGTCCTGCACGGCGGGGACATCGGCCTGCGACTGCCAGCCGCAGAAGGGTCGCCCGTCGTACTCCAGGCCCAGCGCAATCCGCATTGGCCGGTGGTCTCAGTCGTTTCCGGCGTCGAGCCGAGCCAAAAGTGCCCGAGCCTGCTCGACGCGCTGTGGATCGCCCTCACGCAGCACCTCGTCGAGGATGGCGCGGGCACCTTCAACGTCGCCCATCTCGATGTAGGCGCGCGCCAGGTTCAGATTGTTCTCGTCGCCCGTGGTCTGTTTGCCAACATCACGAGCGCCCGCGGAGGGCTCTGGCACCGTGCTGTCGACATCGGTCTCTGCACCAGCTTCGGCCCTGCCGCGCGAACGTTTGCGCGCCTCGGCAGCCAGCGCCTGACGGGCGTGCTCGATCGCTTCAGCATCGAATGCCGCGTCGATTTCGCCGGGCTCGCCGGTGGGGGCGCTAGCACGCTCGGCATCGGCACCATCGAGCCAACCAGGCTCGATAGCCGACTCTCGAGGCTCGCTGGTTTGCGCTGCTTCAGTGGAACCCACTGCTTCAGGGGGTTCCACTGACAGCGCCGACCCGGTGGACTCTGCATTCTCGCCAGATTGGTCGAACTGGCGAGTCTGCCCACTTTGGTCAGGCGCTGTATCGGTTGTTGCTGCTGCCAAGTCTCGGGCTGCGCCGGCCTCTCGCCGTGCCTCGACAGCGTCGGCACGCGCACGGCCAGCCGAACGCAAACCGAGTACAGCGACGACGATCGCGGCGATGCCCAGTCCAAGGGCGACGGCCGCCAGCCACAACCTCACTGCGTCGCCCGCTGGCGGCTCAGGTGGCGGCGCGCTGGCCCTGAGCTCGAGAAGTTGCTCAAGCTGTTGGACTTGGCGTTGCACCACCGCCAGCCGTTCAGCGGCTTCTGCTGCAGCCCGTTCACGGGCACGGGCGGCGTCCTCCAGCTGGGCCAGACGCTCTTCTAGACTGGCAGTGCGATCACGCGACTCGGCGGCTGTGACGCTCAGCTCGCGACGCATCGCGGCCAAGCCAGACTCGGTATTCGCCAGGCGCCGCGCCAAGGCTTCGGGCACAGCCGGCGTGCTTGCAGCGACTGACGCGCGCGACGGAGTGAGTACGGCTGGCGCTGCGGTCTGGGCGACTGGCGCTGACACATCGACCAGCGCCGCCATTGGCCGCGCCAGCACTGCTGCATCGAACAGCTGCACATCGTATTGACGGAGGCTGCGGCCCTGCGGCGTGGTGGCGACCAGCAGTAGCGTGAAGCGACCATCCGCCGGCGGCGCGTCACTCGAAAGGCGCACCTCGACGACGCCGGTTGCTGCGCCCGGCACCTCGGCACGCAGTTGCAGATCGGCTGCCGCCCATTCGGGCAGTGTCGCGCTCAGCCAGCGATAGTCAGCCTCGCCAGCCAGATCGACGCGGACCTGCGATGGGTCTTGGTCGGACTCGACAGCCACATCCAGCGCGGCCCGGAAGGGCTCGCCCAGCGCCGAGAATACCCGCAGCGAACCCAAATCGGCCGCAATAGCCGACGGCGCAGCCAAGCACGCGGCCAAGACCAGCAGAGGCGCACAACGGCGCAGACGAAAAACGAAGCGGACAAACGACATGACGGCAGGGTACACAGTGGCCACCGGCCAGCCAAGCGGACTCAAGCGCCGAGCACGATGCGCAGCATGCGCCGCAGCGGCTCGGCGGCGCCCCACAGCAGCTGGTCGCCCACGGTGAAGGCACCAAGATACTCCGGGCCCATGTTGAGCTTGCGCAGGCGACCCACAGGCACGGTGAGCGTGCCGGTCACTGCAGTGGGGGTCAGTTCGCGCATACTGATCCCGCGGTCGTTCGGAACCACCCTGACCCAGTCGTTGTGCGTGGCCAGAAGCTGTTCGATCTCGGCCAGCGGAACGTCCCGCTTCAACTTGATGGTCAGCGCCTGCGAGTGACAGCGCATGGCGCCGATACGCACGCAGATGCCGTCGACCGCGATCGGGTCGGCGCTGCGGCCAAGGATCTTGTTGGTCTCGGCCTGGCCCTTCCATTCTTCCTTGCTCTGGCCGCTCTCGAGCTGCTTGTCGATCCAGGGGATGAGCGAACCGGCCAGTGGCACGCCGAAGTTGTCCACCGGAAAGCCTTTGCCACGCAGGGTCTCGGCGACCGTGCGGTCGATCTCGAGGATCGCCGAGGCCGGGTCGGCCAGCTTGTCGGCCACCGCGGCGTGGATCGCGCCCATCTGCGAGATCAGCTCGCGCATGTTCTGCGCACCGGCGCCGCTCGCGGCCTGATAGGTCATGGCGCTCATCCACTCCACGAGGCCGGCCTCGTAGAGCCCGCCGAGCGCCATCAACATGAGGCTGACGGTGCAGTTGCCACCGACGTAGTTCTTGATGCCGTCATTCAGGGCGCGGTCGATCACGGCGCGGTTCACCGGGTCAAGGATGATCACCGCGTCGTCGGCCATGCGCAGCGCGCTCGCAGCGTCGATCCAGTAGCCGGTCCAGCCGGCCGCGCGCAACTTCGGGTAGACCTCGTTGGTGTAGTCGCCGCCCTGGCAGGTGATGACGATATCCATCTCGGCAAGTGCCCCGATGTCGTCGGCAGACTTTAGTGGCGCACTGCCCCGGCCCACGTCCGGCCCGGCGCCGCCGGCGTTGGAGGTGGTGAAGAAGGTGGTCTCGACCAACGCGAAATCGTTCTCGGCGCGCATGCGGTCCATCAGCACCGAGCCGACCATGCCGCGCCAACCGACCATCCCCAGCTTCTTCATCCCGGACTCCCCGCTGCACACCGGCAGCTCGACTGTCATACCCGGCCGACGATCCGGCCTCGTGCCCCGAGGCCCGCCTCAGGCCGCTTTCAATGCCGCGATCACGGCATCGCCCATCTCGCGCGTGCCGACCTTGTTCGTGCCCGGCTCGTAGATATCACCGGTGCGATAGCCCTGCGCCAGGACGCGCTTCACCGCATCCTCGACGCGCAACGCCGCTGCCTCGTTGTTACCGCTGTAGCGCAGCAGCATCGCGGCAGAAAGAATCGTTGCCAACGGATTGGCCACGCCTTGGCCAGCGATGTCCGGCGCACTGCCGTGGCTCGGCTCGTACAGGCCCTTGTTGTCGGCATCGAGCGAGGCCGAGGGCAGCATGCCGATCGAGCCGGTGAGCATCGACGCTTCATCGGACAGGATGTCGCCGAACATGTTGCCGGTGACCACCACGTCGAACTGCTTCGGTGCGCGCACCAGCTGCATGGCGGCGTTGTCGACCAGCATGTGCGAAAGCTCGACGTCCGGATATTGCGGTGCCATGGCGGTGATGGTGTCGCGCCACAGCTGCGTGCACTCGAGCACGTTCATCTTGTCGACCGAGCAGAGCTTCTTGCCGCGCTTAGCCGCGGCCTCAAAGGCGACCTTGCCGATGCGGCGGATCTCCTCTTCGGCATAGATCATGGTGTTCCAGCCGACCTTCTGCCGACCCCAGGGGGTGTCACGCTCCTCGATGCCCCGCGGCTGGCCGAAGTAGATGTCGCCGGTGAGCTCGCGCACGATGAGGATGTCGAGCCCAGAGACCACCTCCGGCTTGAGCGAGGAGGCGTTGGCCAACTCCGGGTAGAGGATGGCCGGGCGCAGGTTGGCGAACACGCCGAGCTCCGAGCGGATGCCGAGCAGCCCGCGCTCGGGGCGCTGTTCGCGCGGCAACGTGTCCCACTGCGGACCACCGACCGCGCCGAGCAGGATGGCGTCGGCGTCGCGGGCGAGGCGGCTGGTGGCTTCGGGGTAGGGTTTGCCGGTGGCGTCGACTGCACAACCACCGAGCAGCGCCTCCTCGAACTCCATCTTCACGCCGTCGGCGCGCAGCACCTCCAGCACACGCACCGCCTCGGCGGTGATCTCGGGGCCGATGCCGTCTCCCGGCAGAACCAGTATCTTCATGAACACAAGCCTCTCAGGCGAACAACCAGGGTTGGGCCTCGCGGCGGCGCTGCTCAAACTCGCGAATCTGGTCGGCATGGCGCAGTGTCAGGCCGATGTCGTCCAGCCCCTTCAGCAGGCACTCCTTGCGGAAGGCATCGATGTCAAAACGCAGCGTGCGGCCGTCGGGGGTGCTGACGGTCTGCGCATCCAGATCGATGCGCAAGCGGAAGCCTGGCGTCGCCTCGACCTCCTTGAACAGGTGGTCGACCTCGGTAGCCGGCAGCACGATCGGCAGCAGGCCATTCTTGAAGCAATTGTTGAAGAAGATGTCGGCATAGCTCGGGCCGATCAGGGCCCGAAAGCCGTAGTCTTCGATGGCCCAGGGCGCGTGCTCGCGCGACGAACCGCAACCGAAGTTCTCGCGCGTCAGCAGCACCTGCGCGCCCCGATACCGTTCCTGGTTCAGCACGAAGTTGGGGTTGAGCGGCCGGGTGCTGTTGTCCACGCCGGGTTGGCCCACGTCCATGTAGCGCCACTCGTCGAATAGATTGGGGCCGAAGCCCGAGCGCTTGATCGACTTCAGGAACTGCTTGGGAATGATGGCATCGGTGTCGACGTTGGGCCGGTCGAGCGGCGCGACCAGGCCATTGAGTACGGTGAACGGCTTCATCGCGGTTCCTTCTAGAGCACGTCGCGGACGTCGGCAAAATGCCCGGCCACGGCAGCAGCGGCAGCCATCGCCGGACTCACCAGGTGGGTCCGACCACCCGGCCCCTGGCGGCCCTCGAAATTGCGGTTGCTGGTCGAAGCACAGCGCTCGCCCGGCTCCAGACGGTCGGCATTCATTGCCAGGCACATCGAGCAGCCGGGATTGCGCCACTCGAAGCCGGCCGCCACGAACACCTTGTCGAGCCCCTCCTCCTCGGCCTGGCGCTTGACCAGACCTGAGCCGGGTACGGCCAGCGCCAGCTTGACATTGGCTGCGATACGTCGGCCCTTGAGCACCGCAGCGGCAGCGCGCAGGTCCTCGATACGACTGTTGGTGCAGGAACCGATGAAGACCTTGTCGATGCGGATGGCTTTGATCGGGGTCTTGGGCTGCAGACCCATGTAGGCGAGCGCCTTCTCCATGCCATTGCGCTTGACCGGGTCCTGCTCGGCAGCCGGGTCCGGCACCGAACCGTTGACATCGACCACCATCTCCGGGCTGGTGCCCCAGGTCACCTGCGGCGCGATGCGGCGGGCGTCGAGCTCGACGACGCGGTCGAACTGAGCCCCCTCGTCGCTGTGCAGGGTGCGCCAGTGCGCCACGGCGCGGTCCCAGTCGGCACCCTTCGGCGCGAACGGTCGGCCGCGCACGTACTCGATGGTGGTGTCATCGACGGCGACCATGCCGGCACGGGCACCGGCCTCGATCGCCATGTTGCAGAGCGTCATCCGGCCTTCCATGCTCAGGCTGCGAATGGCCGAGCCGGCGAACTCGATGGCGTGGCCGTTGCCACCAGCGGTGCCGATGTGGCCGATGATCGCCAATGCGATGTCCTTGGCGGTGACACCCTTGCCCAGCGGCCCTTCGACACGCACCAGCATGGCCTTCATCTTCTTCTGTAAAAGGCATTGCGTGGCCAATACGTGCTCGACCTCGGACGTGCCGATACCGTGCGCCAGGCAGGCGAAAGCACCGTGGGTGGAGGTGTGCGAGTCGCCGCAGACCACGGTCATGCCAGGCAGCGTGGCGCCGTTCTCCGGGCCGATGACATGCACGATGCCTTGCCGCGCGTCCTTGAACGGGAAGTAGGCCTTGGCGCCAACGGCACGGATATTGGCGTCCAGCGTCTCGACCTGCTGCCGCGACACCGGGTCCTCGATGCCGCGGTCCCAGTGGTCGGTGGGCGTGTTGTGGTCGGCGGTAGCGACGATGCTCGACACACGCCACGGCTGCCGACCGGCAATGCGCAAGCCCTCGAAGGCCTGCGGGCTGGTCACCTCGTGCACCAGGTGGCGGTCGATGTAGAGCAGCGCGGTGCCGTCGGGCTCGGTACGCACCACGTGCGCATCCCACAACTTGTCGTAAAGAGTCTTGGGCGGCATGGCAGCCACAGATCCAGCGAATGGAAAGCCCGCTATTTTGCCACAGCGCTGGCATCACTCCCGGAGCGCCAGCTTGGTAACAACAAGAGCCCGCCCAATGCCGTGGCAACAGCACTCATCAGGAAGGCACCCTGCCCGCCCGCGGATTCGTACAAGACGCCTCCAAGCAGCCCGCCAACCGTGCCACCCACACCAAAACACAGGGCCGTGTACAGCGCCTGCCCTTTGGCCTGGTGCGGTCCGGCAAACAGCTGATGGATGGCCGCAACCGCGCTGGCATGAAACGCGGCAAAGGTCGCCGCATGCAGGCTCTGGGCAAACACCATGGGCAGCAACTGATCGACCGCGAGGGCGATGATGGCAAAGCGGAGCACGCCCAGCGCAAAGGTCGCCTGCAGGATGCGCACGAAGCCATAGCGCGCCACCAGCCCTGGCATGACGATGAAGATGCCGATCTCGAAGACCACGCCGACCCCCCAGAAAAGGCCGATCGCCGTCCGGCTGTAACCCGAGTCGGCGAGAAACAGCGAGAACAGCGTGTAGTACGGTCCATGCGCCACCGCCATCAGCATGCAGGCGCCAAGCAGGGCGATCACCGCTGGTTGACGCAGCACACGCCCCAGCGACGGCGCATCGGGGTGCACGGCATGGCGTGGCGCTTCTGGCAGACGCCAGGCGAAGGTCGCGATGCTGACCAGCAACAGCAGCACCAGCCATGGCAACTGCTCGATGGGGGCGTGGTCGAGCCACCAACCGCAGCCCAGCACGGTGATCACGAAGCCGATTGAGCCCCACAGCCGGATACGCCCGTAGCGAGCCGTTTCCTGACCCAAGTGGCCCAGCGTCATGGCCTCGACCAGCGGCAAGGACGCGCTCCAGAAGAAGGCGATCAAGAGCATGGCAACGAACATGCCGGCAAAACTGTCGACCCAGAACACCGGCAGGAAGGTGATCAGTCCGGCGACCCCGGCCAGCCGCACAACGAACGACTGCCGGCCCAGGTGATCGGCCAGCCAGCCCCAGGCAGCCGGCGCCACTACCCGCGCCACCTGTAGCAAGGACATCAGGATGGCGATGTCGAGCGCGCCGAACGACAGATGCTGCAGGTACAGCGACCAGTAGGGCGAAAAGACGCCGACGAAGGCGAAATAGAAGAAATAGTAGGCGGCGAAGCGCCCGGCCGGCGAACTCAACCGGCCGGACCGTCGGGCGCCTGCCCGGCGATCCTCGGCGTCAGCGTGGCGACATCCCCGCATTGCGCACGGTGCATCAGCGCGTGGTCGATCAGCACCAGCGCGAGCATCGCCTCGGCGATCGGCGTGGCACGGATCCCCACACACGGGTCGTGGCGGCCGGTGGTCTGCATCTCCACCGGGTCCCCGTCGACGTCGATCGAACGCCGCAGTTGCGGGATGCTCGAGGTCGGTTTGATGGCAAGGCTGACGCGGATGTCCTGCCCGGTGCTGATACCGCCCAGCACACCGCCGGCATGGTTGCTGGCAAAGCCCTGCGGCGTCAGTTCGTCGCCGTGCACCGAGCCACGCTGCGCGACGACGTCGAAGCCGTCGCCGATCGATACCGCCTTCACCGCGTTGATGCTCATCATGGCGTGGGCGATGTCGGCGTCGAGCCGGTCGAACACCGGCTCGCCCCAGCCGACCGGGACGCCGCGCGCAACCACTTCGATACGGGCGCCGACCGAGTCGCGCTCAGCGCGCACCGCGTCCATCAGCGCCTCGAGCGCCGGCACGCTAGCGGCGTCCGCAGCGAAGAATGCGTTGCGCTCGATCTCGGTGCGATCGGTGTAGGGCACAGTGATATCGCCGAGTTGACTCATCCAGCCGTGGATATCGACACCGTAGCGCGCCGCCAGCCACTGCTTGGCGATAGCGCCGGCAGCGACGCGCGCGGCGGTCTCGCGCGCCGAAGAGCGCCCGCCGCCGCGGTAATCGCGGATGCCGTACTTCTGCCAGTAGGTGTAGTCGGCGTGACCCGGGCGGAAGGTCTGCGCGATCTTGCTGTAATCGCCGCTGCGCTGGTCGGTGTTGCGGATCAGCAGTGCGATGGGAGTGCCAGTGGTGCGCCCTTCGAACAGCCCCGAAAGCACCTCGACCGCATCATCCTCTTTTCGCTGCGTGACATGGCGCGAGGTGCCCGGCTTGCGCCGATCGAGGTCACGTTGAATCGCCTGCAGATCCACCGGCAGACCGGGCGGACAGCCGTCAATCACACAGCCGATCGCCGCGCCATGCGACTCGCCGAACGAAGTGACCCGGAACAGGGTCCCAAAGCTGTTTCCCGCCACCGCGTGCACCCCCCTTGAAGACGCCCGATGGTAGCATCGGCCAACGTTTCAGCGCAGTGCTGCCAGCCTCGGAGAGTCGCTTGCCCACGCCGCCCGCCGCCCACTTCGATTGCGACCCGATCCGCCGCCGGCTGCTTGGCGCTGGCGTGTTGCTGGCCGCTGCCGGCTGGAGTGGCTTGTCGCCTTCGGCTGCACATGCTCTCGCTGTCGAAGCCTGGCCGGAGTCCGCATTTCGTGCACGCGACGTGGTCACCGCATTGAATGAACTTGGGGCCAACACGGTAGCTGATTCGAACGAGCTCATTCTGAAAACCCCTGACGTTGCCGAGAATGGCGGGGCAGTGGCTATTGAGATTGCCAGCAGGCTGCGCGAGCCCCATTCGATCGCTGTGTTAGTCGACCGCAACCCGGTCCCGATGGTCTTGCAAACGCATTTTCCCCCCGGCGTCGAGCATTTTTTGGCGATCCGCATCAAAATGGCCGAATCGTCGAAAGTCCGGTTGCTGGCATTCTCCGGCGGCCGTGTCTTGCAGGTGCAACGCGAGGTGCGTGTGACCCTGGGCGGCTGCGGCTAGGTCGGCGCGCGGTATGAGCAACGAGATCCGGATCCGCGCCGCACATCGCCAAGGCATCACCGACCTGCGTGTGCTGATCCGCCACCCGATGGAAACCGGCAACCGGAAAGACAGCGGCGGACGCAACATCCCAGAGCATTTCATTCGCACCGTAACCCTGCGTTTGAACGGTGTGCTGTTGACGCGGCTGCATTGGGGCCCGGGTGTGAGCCGGGACCCATTATTTGGCATGCGCCTACAGCAAGCGCGACCGGGCGATCGCATTGAAGTCTTGTGGATCGATAATCTCGGCAATCAAGGTTCAGAAACTGCTGTGGTTGCCGAACAGAAATAGGTCTATATTCCCCGGCGTTACCGAATCTCCGGTAGCTTTGAAAATGCGCCCACAGTCGTCGATGTGAGGGCCGTTTTCCAAACCCGCAAACCAAGAGGAATACATGGATCTTTCCCGACTCTCGATCGCCGAACTGAATACCCTGCAAAAAGACATCACCCGCGAGATCGAACGCCGCCGGCGCTCAGAGGCCGACAGCTTGCTCAGCGAGTTCCGCAAGCGTGCCGCCGAGATTGGCCTGTCGCTGGATGACCTGGTGGGTGGTCGGGCCAGCATCGCCAAACGCGGCAAGGTCGCGCCCAAATATCGTCATCCACAAGACGCAAGCCTGACTTGGACTGGCCGCGGCAAGCGCCCGCGTTGGGTCGATGAAGTCTTGAAGGCCGGCGGCAGCCTGGATGCCCTGAAGATTTAAGGATTTTGGAGATGGTCTCGTCGAGATTTGCTCGACGGGCTGTAATCCTCCACTCCGACCGCGCGCATTCGTCCATATGACGGATGCGCGGCGCCTGCCCCCTGCTTAGAGTCCGTCTCGTGCGATTGCTGCTCGATCGCACGGGGAATGTGGTTGACCTGTGCCTCGCGGCGGAGTCCTCCGCAGCCTCGAACCGGATCGTATCTGGCACCCGGTTCTCGGCGCGTTTCGCAAGAAACTCGGATCGGATGCCCTTCAACCCAAGCCTCGCGGCTTGGGTTTTTTTGACGCTGCGACAGGGGGTGTATTTCAAGGTCGGCCACTGCTTGCCGTAAACCATCTTTATGGGGAAGCAGAAGATGAACGACATGTCTCACCCACCCGTCAGCGACAATACAAGCGTCGGTCTGATCTCGGTCACCGACACCATCGCCCTGCTTTACCGATCGGCCGTCGACGATAGCCTGTGGTCGGAAGTCGCCGAGCGAATGGCCAAACTGTTCGGCGCCGATGCAGTGGCGCTGTGCCATACCGTGAACGGCCAGGTGCGCCTGCTTGGCGAAGGCGTCTACAACCTCTCAACACGCGAAGCCGACCAGCTTGGCCGCCAATATGCACAAAACACCGTTCCCCGCGCACTGCCACTGGGCCTCGATGAATCGGCACGCGGACGCGTGCTGGATGACGCCGGTTTTGCTCGCCAGGTGCCACAACTGGCGGCAGGAGGGCGTCTACTGACGGTGGTGGTCCCTGATGTCGGGCGCGCCGAAGGTGCCGCCCCCACACATCTTAGCCTGGCCCATAGCGAGGGCCGCCTCCGCTTCGACGACGGCCAGCATCAGCTGCGCGAGTTGATCTCGGGGCACCTGGTCGATGCCGTGCGCTTGCAGATGTCGCTCGACCGCAAGAACCGGATCGCCGAGTTCCACAACTCGGCTGTGTTGCATCTGGGTGAAGCGTGGCTGGTGATCGACCGCAACGACCAGTTGATCGAGTGCAATCCGATCGCCCGCAGTTTCTTGCTGCGCAGCCCGCTGCTGGGCATCAAGGACGGGCGTGTGCGGGTGGCCGGCAGTGACACCTGCGACCCCCTGCGCGACGCCATGCAACGCGCCTGGCAAGGCGACATCGGGCATAACTCGGTGAGCATCGAACCGGGCGACGGAATCGTCAGTTTCGACCTGCGGCCGGTATTCCGCGACGACCAGCGCAGCAGCGAGAAGCCCGACTACCTGATGATCCTGGTGCGCGAACTGAACCGCGATATCATGATGAAGATCGAGAAGCAAGCTGAAACCTGTGGCCTGAGCCGGGCCGAGCTACGCGTGTTGGTGCAGCTGGTGCGCTTGGGGCAGAACCCGGCCGAAATCGCTGACGCGATCGGCACCAGCGAGCGCACCATCCGTTGTCAGTTGTCGTCGATCTTCCGCAAAACGGGCACTCGCACGCAGCAGGAGATCATCCGTCGTACCCTGCTGGGCTAAACACACCGTGCCGGCTGAGGCAGGCTCTGCCTGCGGGGACGCGCGCCGAGGTCCCGCCGCCGGCTAGAACACCAGGTTGTCGATCAAGCGGGTGTTGCCCAACCGCGCCGCAGCCAAAACCACCCAACGCCGAGTACGTGCGTCGGGCGGTGCCAGAGTGGCAGCATCGCGCACTTCAAGATAATCCACCTGCCAACCCGACTCGGCCAAAGACCGCGCCGCCTGGGCAGCCAATGCGGAGCCCTCCCAGTGTCCGGCCTGCATGCCGTCGCGCACCTGACACAGTGCGCGGTAGAGCGCGGGCGCCAGCTGACGCTCGCCCTGGCTTAGATACCGGTTGCGGCTGGACAGTGCCAGGCCGTCCCCGGCGCGCGCAGTCGGGTGGCCGACGATGCGCACCGGAATGGCGAGCTGCTCGACCATGCGGCGGATCAGCCAGAGCTGCTGGAAGTCCTTTTCGCCAAACACGGCGACCGCCGGTCGCACCATGTTGAAGAGCTTGGCAACCACCGTGCAGACACCGCGGAAGTGCCCTGGGCGGTGGGCACCGCAAAGCTGATCGGCCTCGGGCGGTGGGTCGATAAACAGCACCTGTGGCTCGGGATAGATCTGTGCCTCATCGGGAGCGAACAGCACGTCGGCGCCGACCTCGCGCAATGCCGCCGTGTCGTCTTGCAGGGTGCGCGGATAGCGGTCGAAATCTTCACCGGCACCGAACTGCAGGCGGTTGACAAAGATGCTCGCCACCACCGGCCGACCCAAGGTGGCGGCGTGGCGCACCAGCTGCAAATGACCCTCGTGCAGGTTGCCCATGGTCGGCACAAACGCGGCACCGCGCTCGGCGGCAAGCACCTCACGCAATTGAGCAACAGTGTGGACGACACGCATCGGCATGAGCCCCAGAGGCTTACACGCAGCGGCTCGCGGACGCCGTGTTCGGTCGCAAGGGCCGCCGCAGTGGCGCGACCGGCACGGCCCCTTTAAGCGGCCGAACGAGCGCGCTGGCGACGAGTCGCCACCGCCTGCGCCAGCGACCGCAGGAGAGGCGCGGTATCGTCCCAGGCGATGCAGGCATCGGTGATCGACTGGCCGTAGTTGAGCGGCTGCCCGACCACAAGGTCTTGCCGGCCCGCGTTCAGGTGACTCTCGATCATCACCCCCATGATGCGCGTCTCACCGGCGGCGATCTGCGCAGCGACATCGGCGCCGACCTCGATCTGCTTCTGGTGCTGCTTGCTCGAGTTGGCGTGCGAGAAATCGATCATCACCTGTGGGCGCTGCTTGGATGCGGCAAGCTCGCTGCAGGCGGCCTCGACGCTGGCAGCGTCGTAGTTGGTCGACTTGCCCCCACGCAAGATGACGTGACAGTCCTCGTTGCCCGTGGTCTCGAACACGGCGACCTGACCTGTCTTGCTGATCGAGATGAAGCTGTGTGAGGCAGCGGCGGCCTTCATGGCGTCGACAGCGATGCGGATATTGCCATCGGTGCCGTTCTTGAAGCCGACCGGACACGACAGGCCCGACGCCAGCTGACGGTGCGACTGCGACTCGGTGGTGCGAGCGCCGATCGCACCCCAGGCCACCAGGTCGGCGATGTACTGCGGGCTGATGAGGTCGAGGAACTCGGTGCCGCAGGCCAGGCCGAGCGCGTTGATATCGAGCAGGATCTTGCGCGCCAGGCGCAGACCTTCGTTGATGTCGTAGGTCTCGTTGAGGTGCGGGTCGTTGATCAGCCCCTTCCAGCCCACTGTGGTGCGCGGCTTCTCGAAGTAGACGCGCATCACCACGACCAGCTCCTTCGACACCTCGGGCAGCAGGGCCTTCAGGCGCTGCGCATAGTCCATCGCAGCCTTCGGATCGTGGATCGAGCAGGGGCCAACGACGACGACCAAACGGTCGTCGGTGCCATGCAAGACGTTGTGGATGGCTTCGCGGGCCCCGATGGTGACGGCGAGCGCTTGGTCGCTAGCGGGCAGTTCACGCAGGACCTGCATCGGCGCGAGCAGGACATCGCTCTGGCGGATGCGGGTGTCGTCGGTACGAAGGGCGGCGGCGCTGGATGCGTTCATTGCGTTGGCTCAGGCTTCATTGCGTGTCAAGCCGGCCATGGTAACAGCGGCGGCGAACCCGCAACAAGGCGGGCCGCCGCTTGTCGCGTCGCTAGCGCTTGGCGCCCTGCAGCGTCAGCACCTCTTCCAGGAGCGGCTTCTGGTAGGCAGCCTCGCCGGCCACCGCCAGGTCGGGAATGGTGAAACGCATCTCGGCGACCTTGCCAGGCACCGCGTCCGACAACACAAAGGTATAGCGCTTGCCACGATAGCGCTTGTAGGCGGCACGCGCCGGGTCGTGCACCAGCGGATCCGACATGTAGGGCTCGACGCTGACCATGCGCGCATCGACGGTCTTGCCCTGGTATTCGAACTTCACCGGCTTGATCTCGGGACCTTCGGCCAGCGCCAGACGGATGCGCTTGCGGAAATAGTTCGGCTGGCCGCCGGTCAAGCGCTGCATCTCGGCCAGGTCGCGCTCGAGGAAGTGCAGGATCACCGGATTGGCGGTGGCGTCTTCGACTGTCGCATAGTCCTTGCTATGCATGCCGCTCAGGAATTTTGCTTTCACTGTGCGGCTTTTCCCACTGACGCTGATCGACTCCTCGACGCTGTCGCTAAAACCCTTCTCCATGCTGCCCTGCTTGGTGAACGCGTAAGCGAGGGTGGTCGACGCTTTGACGTTGGCCAGATGCTCGTCGAGGAACACCAGGTTCTCGGCTTGAGTGATCTCGTCTTTGGGCTTCAGGCCGGTGTCGTACTGTGGAACGGCCGGGCGCAGATTGCTGGTGTCAGACGGTGCCGACGGCGCGTTGCGGCCGGCATTACCGCCTGCCGTGGCGTCCGATAGCAGCGGAGTGATGCCGGCAGCAGCCAGCGCGACGATGGCCAGACCCGCACCGATCATGAGTGGGCGCGGACGCAGCAGCGATTGCTTCATGGTTCCTCCGGGGGCCAGCGCATTGCGCCGGCGTTGTTGTGTGTAGAGCCAGTGTTGAGAATACCGATGACGCGCGGAGTTCCATGCGACTTTGCTTGTGCTAGCCTGATTCGCAGCTTGGTCGCTGGTCGAACAAAGCCTTGCTGGCAGCACGGTGCTGCTGGACCCTGGAGAACCTCGCGTGTCAGACACCCAACTTGCCGACTGGCGCGAACGCGCCAGCATCTTCGAGCAGGCGCTGCGCACGGCCGTCGTTGGCCAAGACCGCGCCATCCACCTGATCACCCTGGCGGTATTCGCCCGCGGGCATGTGCTGCTCGAGGGCGATGTCGGCGTCGGCAAGACCACGCTGCTGCGTGCCGTGGCGCGTGCCATCGGTGGCGCCTACGAGCGCATCGAAGGCACCGTCGACCTGATGCCGACCGACCTCATCTACTACACCTACATCGGCGAGGACGGCCGACCGCGCGTCGATGCCGGCCCGGTGCTCAAGCACGGTGCGCATCTGTCGACCTTCTTCTTCAACGAGATCAACCGCGCCCGGCCGCAGGTGCACTCGCTGCTGCTGCGCATCATGGCCGAGCGCAGCGTCAACGCCTTCAACCGCGAATACCAGTTTCCGCACCTGCAGGTGTTCGCCGACCGCAACCGTATCGAGAAAGAGGAGACCTTCGAGATCTCCTCGGCGGCACGCGACCGCTTCCTCATGGAGATCCAGATCGAGACACCGTCCGATGCCACGATCCAGGCCGACCTCATGTTCAATACCCGCTTCCACGACGGCGACGCGCTGATCAGCCAGGTACCCGAGGCGGTGCTGCCCTACACCGAACTGAACGATATCGCCCGACAGATCCAAGACGCCGTGAGCGCGTCGCCAGCCCTGCGCGACTACGCTGTGCGGCTGTGGCAGGCGCTGCGACGGCCAGGCGATGCCGGCATCACGATCGACGGCGTCGACACGCACCGACTGGTCGAAGCCGGCGCCAGCCCCCGCGGGATGAGCCTGCTGCTGCGGGCGGCGCGGGTCGAAGCCTGGCTGGCCGGGCGCGACCACCTGATCCCAGAAGATCTGCAGAACATCCTGCGCGAGACAGTGGCGCACCGGATCTTCCTCTACCCCAACCACGAATTGCGCCGTGCGCAGATGATCGACACGCTGTTGGCCGCCTGCCGGGCGCAGGTCGCCGCACCCTGAGCCAGCCGTGAGCGGCGAGTTCGTCTATCGACTGCCGGGTATGGCGCGCAGCCAGCGCCCCGGGAGCCACTCCAGCCAGCTGCGTGGCGGCGGCATGCTGTTCCGCCGCCATGTACCCCTGTACGCCCAGCCCGATCCTCGCCGGCTCGATGTGCGGGCCAGCCTGCGCGATCCGGCAGAACAATGGTGGGTGCGAGAATACCGGCAGCGTGCAGCGATCCCTCTGGTGGTGGTGCTCGATCTGTCGGCGTCGATGGGCTACAGCGGCATCCACGACCCCGCCCATACCGCCGTCGAACTGGTCGAGGCCGCCGCTTGGTCGGCCCATCGCAGTGGCGACCGTTTTGGCCTGATCGGCTTTGACGACACGGTCCGTGAGGATTGCTGGTTGCCGGTACGGCAACAGCGTGGTGGCGTCACCTCGGCGATGGAAGCGCTGGCGGTGGGTGCCGAGCGCCACGCCGGCCATGCTGGGCTTGATGGGGTGCCCGACTGGCTCCCGCGCGAGGCCGGGCTGGTGCTGCTGGTATCGGACTTCCACTGGCCCGACGGCCTGCTCGAGCGCTTTCTGCAGCAATCGCGCGGCCATCACGTCGTCCCAGTGGTGCTGTGGGACCGCAGCGAATACAGCGGCTGGCCCGAGCGCGGCTTTGCCCTGGCACAGGACATGGAAAGCGGTGAACGCCGCCTGCTCTGGCTGCGGCAAGGTTGGAGCGACCAAGTCGCCAGCACCTACGCCGCCCGCGAGGCCGATCTGAGGCGCTTGTGCGAGCACTTCGGCACACGGCCCCTGTTCTTGCGGGACGGCTTCTCGGCCGACGCCATGAGCGCCTACTTCTTGGGGCTCGACGCATGAGGTGTCATGACCGCCCTTCCGAGCTGCGCGATCGAGCAGGCCAAGCGAGGTCCGCGATGCTGGTCGCTTGGCTGACGGCCGGCGTCGCCGTGCTCGGCGGCGTGCTGGCCGAACCGGCCACGGCCATTGCCGGCGGAACCGCCACCCAAGTCGAGATCACGGACATCCAGGAGACCGCCGGCGAACGTACCCGTATCACTGTGCGCGAGCCATTGCCATATGGCCACCAGATCGGCGACACCTGGACGCGTGAACTGCGTGTGTATCCGGCGCGTGGCACACGACTGGCCGAAGCGGCACTCCCCAAGCCCGGTCGAGCGGGGAACTGGTTCGCCTTGCGAAGCATCGACGTCGATCGCCCGGGCGACGGTAGCGTACGCCTGCGCCTGGAGTACCAGGTCATCAACGTGCCTGACAGCGTGCGGACGGTCAGCGCACCGCCGATGTCGGTGCCGATCCAGCGCGGCGAGACAGTCGTCAAGCTGGCGATCGAGCCGGTCTGGCTGACCATCGGACCGATGACGCCAGACACCGTATTGGGTCGCGACCAGCTGCTCGACGTACAGGCCGACGCACCAGCACCGCGGATCGAGACCACCACCGCCGAGCAACGCTTGCGCTGGACACTCGCCGCACTGGTGCTGCCGCTGCTGGCGCTGGCCTACTGCTGGCTGCCGTGGGAGCGACTGTGGCGCGCGCCACGGCCGTTTGCCACCGCTTTGCGGACGGTGCGCCGACTGCGCACGCAACCCGACGAGACCTTCTGGCCAGCGGCATTGCGCGCACTGCATCAGGCGCTCGACAGCACTGCGGGCGCCACGGTGTTCCCCGGCGAGATCGGGCGGCTGGTCGACCAGCACCCCGGTTATGCCCGTATCGCCGGGGAACTGGCCGACTGGCTGGTGGCCTCGCGGGCGCTGTTCTTCTCGGGCCAGCACTGGCCCGACGCCAACCGCCGAGACGAACTCGTACGCCTGTTACACAACGCCCGCGCCATCGAGCGCGGCATCCAATAAATCACCATGCAACTCGGCTTCGACGACCCGTGGTTATTGCTGGCCCTGCCGCTAGCCTTGCTGCCACTGTTGCGCCTGCCGCTTCCGAGCGTCGCCCACCCGAACCTGCGGCTGATCCCGCAAGACCCGCCAAGCCGCTTGCTGGAAACGGTATGCCGGCTAGCGGCGGTCGCCGGTATCGTCAGTCTGGTACTGGGCTTTGCCGGCTTGTCGCGTGGCGAGCGCAGCATCGAGCGCGTGGGGACCGGCGCCGAAGTGGTGATCTTGCTTGACCGCAGCCGCAGCATGGACCATACCTTTGGCCGCAACACCAACAACGAGCAGATGGTGCTGACGCGAGGCGAATCGAAGACCACTGCCGCACGCCGGGTACTCGATGCCTTCATCGCCAGTCGACCGGGCGATGCGATCGGCCTGCTGCTGTTCTCGACCAAGCCGATCAACGCCCTGCCACTGACCACCCGACATGAAGCGCTACAAGCAGCCGTGAGTGCCGCCGGCTTGGGCCGCGGTCTCGCCGAGACCGACATCGGTCTGGCCTTGTACGAGGGCCTGCGCCTCTTCGACGACCGTCCGTACAACGGCTCGCGCGTGCTGATGCTGGTGTCCGACGGGGGTGCCCAGCTCGACGCCGTCACGCGCGAGACGTTGACCCGCCTGGCGCGGGAATACCGCGTATCGCTCTATTGGATCTACATGCGCGGGCGTGGCAGCCCAGGTCTTGACAAGCCTCTCGAAGAAGGCAGCCTGGCCCAGCAAGATGCTGTGCCCGAGCTGTTCCTGAACCGCTTCTTTAGCGAGATGGGCATCCCCTATCAGGCTTACGAGGCCGAAGACCCCGAGCAGCTGCAAGCGGCGATCAACGACATCGACCGACTGCAGCGGCTGCCGACACGCACCGCCGAGGTGGAGCCGCCGCAACCTCTGTCGGCCTGGACCTTTGGCAGCGCCCTGGTGCTGCTGCTCCCCGTATTGCTTGTCTCGGCACTGCAGGTGACCCGATGGTACAAATCCGCCGCACCCTCATCACCCTAGGCAGCCTGGCGCTGATCGCTGGTCTTACCGCCTTCGCCAGCCGCGACGCGCTGTGGCTGGACGAGGTCGCCAAAGTGCAGGCGCGCATCGATAACGGCAGTGCCCAAAGCGCCTCGGAGTGGCCGCAAGAGGTGTTCGCCGCAGCACTGCAAGCGGCCGCCGAGCAACGTGGCAATGACGCCCTGACGCTCTACAACCGCGTCGAGTTCGATGACGCCGCACCGACCGTGCTACGCCTTGCGGCGCGCTACAACAGCGCCAATCTGTATCTGCGCCAAGCCATCGACGCCAGCGATAGCGGCGATGCATTGGCCGCGATCCCGAACTTCGAGCTGGCCAAGACCGGGTACCGTGCCATCCTTGAACAACAGCCAGACCACATGGCAGCACGCTACAACCTCGAACGGGCCTTGCGGCGGGCCCCCGAAGCCGAGGTCGACAACGACGAGATCCCGCCGCCGCCACCGCCAGCCGAGCAGGCAATCACCACCATGCAGATCCAGGCGCTGGGCCTGCCATGAACGTGCGCGAGCGCCTCGCAACTGCGGCGCGCTGGCTGACGCCGGGGCGGCGCGGCCTGCTGTTGCTGGCCGCGGTCTTGTTGCTGGCCGCTGCCCTGCAACCGCGCATGGCTCTGCTGCGCCCAGTACACAGCTTTCTGTTCGTCGTCGATATCTCGATGAGCATGCACACGCGCGATATGCGCATCGACGGCGAACCGGTGAGTCGCGCGGTGGCAGTGCAACGCAGTCTGACCGACGCCATCCGTGCTCTACCCTGCGGCACGCGGGCTGGCATCGGCTTGTTCGCTGGCTATCAGACCACAGTGCTCTATCTGCCGGTCGAGGTCTGTAGCCATTTCAACGAATTGGCCGAGACCATCGGTGGCATCTCGCCGCAGTCGATCTGGGCGTCTGACAGCGAGATCGCAAAAGGCATCTACAACGCGATCAGCTTTCTCGACGGCGCCGAGGGCCGAACGCAACTCGTGTTCATCACCGACGGTCACGAAGCGCCACCGGTATCGCCACGCTTTCGGGCGCAGTTCCAAGGCACACCCGGCGAGGTGCCAGGCTGGCTCGTCGGGGTCGGCAGTCTGGCCCTCAGCCCAATCCCGAAGATCGACGAACGTGGCCGGCAAGTGGGCGTTTGGCAGGAACAGGAGGTGGCACAAACCGACCTCTTCTCGGCTGGACGGCGCGGCAGTGGCGAGGCCGAACAGATGGTTCAGGACGAGACCACGGTCGATGCCGGTCTGGCGTCAAGGCTGCAGCTACAGCCGGGCAAAGAGCATCTGACGCAGCTGCGCGAGACCTACCTAAAGCTGCTCGCCGAAGAGCTGCAGATGGACTATGTACGCTTGGGCGATGGCACCAGCCTGGCGCGGCGCCTGATGGCCGGACCAGCATCGGAATGGCGTTGGGTGCCGACACGGATCAGCCAAGGTTTAGCCGCTTTGGCCCTAGTGTGCCTGGTGTTCGCCTATTGGCGCGGGGACCGCAGCCCGCTGGCCTGGGCCGTGCATTGGCTCACGTGGCCCTGGCGCAGCTGGCGGCAATGGCGGACGACGGCGAGGGCTAGGGTTAGGGCGAGGGCGATGCGCCGCTAAGCGCGAACCGCCCGAGCCCCCCCTACCGGGCCTACTTGCCCTCGACGACCTTCTTCAGCTTCTCCAAACCACCCTTGAAGATCCCGGTGACGGCCTTCACCGCGGCTTCGTCGTTTTGCTCAGGCGGCGGATCGTTGTTCAGGTAAGCGCGGTAGAAGGCACCACGCCAGCGCACCACCGAGCCATTGCCGTTAGCGCTCACTGAGATCTGTGCACTGAAGTTGTTCACCGGCACCGGGCCAGGGTCCTTCATGCGAAAGCGCAGAGACATGCTGGCGTCATCGATCGCCTCGAGCTCTTCCACCACTTGGGCACCGCCGTCGAGCTTAAGGATGCGGGTGGTGCCATTGAGCGAGGTATCGACGATGCCAGGAACCCACTTGTGCGCGCCACCAAAGTCCTTCACCACCGCCCACACCTTGTCGGGTGGTGCAGCGATTTCAATGGCCTCGTCGGCCTTCTGGCGGGTCGGGCCATGGGCCAGAGCGATAGCCGGCGCCAACAGGGCGATAGCGAACAAGCGGGTCAACAACATGATTCTTCTCTCCTGATCTGGGACACTTCGAACACAGGCAGCGTTTCGAAGCGTTCTATTCTGCCAAAACGAAGCGGCCAAAACCGCGTGGATTGGTCCCAAGCGAGACCTTGCGAACGATGCGCAGGTCGGAGGCACCCAGCGCCACCAGCTCTTCGTCCATCCACGACACCACCAGCACCTCATCGCCGTGGCTGTCGATGCCCTCTGGGTAGACGATGCCGGCTACCGTTTGCTCAACGCGCAGGTGAGTCGTATCGATGACGCTGACACTGTCGCTGTACTGATTGGAAACGAACGCACGACCGGCGGCAAACGCCACGCAGTACGGCCGCTGGCCTACGCCAATGGTCGCCACCACGGTTCCGCTTTGCGTGTCGATGACGCTCACGTCGTGGCTTTGGACGTTGGTGACCCACAGGGACAAGCCATCGGGTGCCAGCCGCAGGCCAAAAGGGTGACTGCCAACCGGCACCTCGGTGGTTTGCTGCAGGCTTTCGGAGTCGACCACCGAGACGCTGTCGCTGTCGCGATTGGCCACATAGATGCGCCGCCCGTCAGCACTGACCTCGACCCCGGCCGGCGCACGACCAACGTTGACCTCGGCCAGCACTCGCAGGTCGTCCGTCAAGACCCACAGGCTGTCGCGATACCAGTCGGCCACATAAACCCGCTGACGACCCGGATCATAGGCGATACCGACCGGTCCGGCGCCAAGCTCGACCGTTGCCAGCAGGCGCCCACCAACCAGGTCGACGACGCTGACACTGCGACCCTCGGCGTTGCTAATGAACGCACGACGCCCCGGCGTGTCGACCGCCACACCGGCCGGAGCATGGCCGACCCGTACCCGAGCCTGCAACGTAAATGCACCCAGGCCGACCAGCGCAACATCGTCAGAGCCTTGGTTAGTGATCACCGCCAGTGGCAATGCCATCGCCGCCGGCCCGCCCGCAGCCGAAGCCGCGACGTGCGGCAGCGGGCCCAACAGGGCGAGGACACCGACGACTGTCAGCCAGCGGCCAAATGTGGCGCGGGCAGCAAGCAAGCGATCGCGAACCACGCCGTAGGTCAGCGCGTAAAACGCTCGCCGCTGATCAGCACCGAACCGTCTTCCTGCACCATCGGCACCCCGTAATCGGTCAAGACCTTGTCGATGTCAGGCTTGCGGCGCTGCAGAAAATCCTCTATGCGCGCCTTCCACTCCGGCTCACGATAGCGCACCGCCATGGCGATGGAAAAATCGGTCGTGATCGACTCGGCTGGACGCATCGGCACCACGCGCAGTTTTTTCGAGGTGACCTGCTTGGCGTAATACCCGGCCACCGGACCCCAGGCGAAGGCGATGTCGACATCACCATTGGCCAGCGACTGATCGATGATCTGGCCCGGGTAAGCCTTCGGGTCCCCGACCATGTGCTGGAACGGCACCATTTGCTTCTCGAGGCCAGCACGCATGATCCAGTCGGCTGCGGGCGACTTGGCAAAGACGCCAAACCGCAATCTGCCCAACAACTCCGGCGGCAGCTTGAGCAAGTCGTCAGGCGAGCGGACAGAATCGAGGCCCATGCCCTCGGGGAAGACCATGGCCCAGGTCGAGCGGTACCACGGCTTGGTTGCGGTGGCGCCTTCGGGATCGGGAGATGAGCCCGTGACAAGATCGCATTTGAAGCCGTCTTCGCCATTCTCAGCCTTGGCGCGCAAGGTATTGCGCAGGAACGCCATACGCTGCGGGAAGAAGTAGTACTCGAGCGTCCAGCCGAGCTCGTCGGCGAACATCTTGGCAATCCGATTCTCCAGACCTTCGCCCTTGTCATTGCTGAACGGCATGCTGTTCGGGTCGGCGCAGACGCGCAGGATCTTCTTGTCGGCGGCGGTCTGCGCGTGGGCCAGCGGCGCAGCTAGAAGCAGGGCAACGAGCACCCCAGCAGCAGTCTTGTTCAAATCGATCTCCTTCCGTTGAAAACCCGGGCACAAAAAAACTGGCACCCCCGAGAGGGTGCCAGTTTCCCTGATCCGGATGTGGCGGTCAGACCGCCACGAAGCCAGATTAGTTCGGCAGTGCGAACACCATCAGGGTGCCACCAAGGTCGCCGTACTTGGCGAGTTCCTTGTAGCCGCCCACGGCGCCCAGACCGTCGCTGTCCTTTTCCAGACCAGCGGCGAGGCCGATACCAGCCCAGCCACCGATACCGGTCAGGATACCGACGAACTGCTTACCACCGTATTCCCAGCTGTGAACGTTACCGATCACACCCGACGGCAGCTTCGGCGAGGTCCACAGGATCTTGCCCGACTTGATGTCAACAGCCTTCAGGCGAGCATCCAGGGTGCCGTAGAACGCCAGACCGGAGGCGGTGGTCATCGCGCCCGACCAGACCGAGAACTTCTCGGGGATCGACCAGACGATCTTGCCCTTGACCGGGTCCCAAGCGATGAAGTTGCCCATGCCGCCATGGCTGTTCGGAGCCGGGAACATGGCCAGCGTCGCGCCCACGTATGGTTGACCAGCGGTGTACTCGACACGGAACGGCTCGTAGTCCATGCACACGTGGTTGGTCGGGACGAGGAACAGACCGCTGTTCGGGTCATAGGCTGACGGCTGTTGGTCCTTGGTACCCAGAGCGGCCGGGCAGATGCCCTTGGTGTTGACGTCTTCGCCTTGGATGTGGGTCGAGTACTTGGCAACAACCTGCGGACGGCCCGACTTCATGTCGACGTGGGTCGCCCAGTTGACGGCCGGATCGTACTTCTCAGCAACCAGCAGTTCGCCGGTGGCACGGTCGAGCGTATAGGCGAAGCCGTTACGGTCGAAGTGAGCCAGCATCTTGCGTTGCTTGCCGTTCTTGTCCTTGCCTTCGAACAGCGGCACTTCGTTAACACCGTCGAAGTCCCACTCGTCGTGCGGGGTCATCTGGTAGACCCAGTTGACCTTGCCGGTGTCGACATCACGCGAGAACAGCGACATCGACCACTTGTTGTCGCCCGGACGTTGCTTCGGGTTCCAGGTCGACGGGTTGCCGTTGCCGTAGTACATGGCGTTCAGGTCCGGATCGTACGAGAACCAGCCCCAGGTGGTGCCGCCGCCAATCTTCCACTGGTCGCCTTGCCAGGTCTTCAGCGACGAATCCTTGCCGACGGGCTGCATCTTGCCGTCGTTCCAGGTCATCGACTTGGCCGGGTCCATCAGCATATCGCTGTCCGGGCCCATCGAGTAGCCCTTCCACGCCAGCTTGCCGTCCTTCAGGTTGTAGGCGGCGATCCAGCCACGAACGCCGAATTCACCACCCGAGATACCGGTGAAGACCTTGTCCTTGAAGACGTGGGGGGCGTTGGTGTTGGTTTGACCGACCTTCGGGTCGCCGTTCTTGACCGACCAGATGACCTTGCCGGTCTTGGCGTCGAGAGCCACCAGGGTGGTGTCGGCTTGTTGTAGCAGGATCTTGCCTTCAGCGTATGCGACGCCACGGTTGACCGTGTCGCAGCACATGACCGGGATCACGCTCGGGTCTTGCTTCGGCTCGTACTTCCAGTTGATCGTCTGATCCTTCAGGTTGATCGAGAAGACCTTGTTCGGGAAAGCCGAGTGCACATACAGAGTGTCGCCGATGACCAGCGGGCCGCCTTCGTGACCGCGCAGAACGCCGGTCGAGAAGGTCCATGCGACTTGCAGATTCTTGACGTTGTTCTTGTTGATCTGCGTCAGCTTGGTGTGACGGTGATTCGAGAAGTTACCAGCGGGGGCAGCCCAGTTCTTCGGGTTGTCCATCAGCTTTGCAAGGTCGGCGTTCGCGAGAGCTGCCGACGGGGCGGCCACGGCCAGAGCGACTACGGGCCACAGGTTCTTAACTGCCATAACAACCTCCTCAATTGAGTTCGCTACATAGCGATGTGCCGTTGCCGCCGAGGCTGGCGGCGCAGGCTCCAGAAAAAGAAAGCGTTGGCTCTTACGGCCAACAGGATTTCTAATTCCGGTGGGAACTCTAGCACAAGAAAATCGCTCTGCAAGAGGTCTTTTCGACTTTGTCAATGTCGCCATCGATTTTGTGCATGTGCACAATCGGCGCCGCATCGCGGGCAGAATGGACTTTGTCCAAGCCGACTGCGGTGGGCATCGCCGACCTGCCCGGGAAACCCTAAGGAGATCAGCACAATGGAACGTCCTCAACAAGCCTTCGACAACGCCACGGTCGAGCGCCGACTAGCGGCAGAGCTGCCTCACTGGACGTTTGAAAGCGGGTGGATCCGTCGCCGTTTCCGCACTGCAAACTGGAAGTCGACGCTCATGGTGATCAACACCGTGGGTCATCTGGCCGAGGCGGCCTGGCATCACCCGGATATCGCGGCGTCCTATGCGTTCGTCATCGTCAAGCTACAGACGCATTCGGCCGGCGGTATCACCGAGCTGGACTTCGCTCTGGCGAAGAAGATCGAGGATGTGATCGGCTGGCAGCCCGCCAAGGAGGGCGTGCTGGAGGGCACCCCCAGCGACCCGCGCTTCCGCTACATCAAATACGAGGGCGAGGCCGACTAGACTACGGCGCGCGGGCGGAAACGGCCAAAATGCAGCAGCACCGTTGGCAGGATCAGCAGGTTCAGGATGGTCGACGTCACCAGCCCGCCAACGATGATGCTAGCCATCGGGCCCTCGATCTCACGACCCGGCTCGCCACTGCCGACCACCAGCGGCATCAGGCCCAGCGCGGTGACGATGGCTGTCATCAGGATCGATGGCAAGCGTTCGGCAGCGCCGCGCATGGCGGTCTGCACATCCCACGGCAGGCCTTCGACCTCGACCAGGTGCTGGTAATGCGATACCAACATGATCGAGTTACGCAGCGTAATGCCGAACAGGGTGACGAAGCCGACCAGCGAGCCGACCGACAACCAGCCACCTGACAGCACCACGGCAACCACCCCGCCGATCAGGGCGAACGGCAGGTTGAGTAGCGTGACCAGCAGGTTTCGCGCAGTCCCCAGCGCCAGATACAACAGCAAGAGCACCCCGACAGTCGCCAGTGTGGCGTGGGCCAGCAGCTCCTGCCGTGCCTGCGCCGCCGCCGCGGCGTCGCCGCCGATCGCCACGTAGTTGCCGGGCCCGAGTCCGACCCGCGCGATCGCCTCCTCGGCGTCGCGGACAAAACCTGGAACGTCGCGGTCATGAATGTTCGCGGTCACCGTCTGCACGCGTTTGCCGCCGGTTCGCAGGATCTTGCTGCGCCCGCTGGTCTCGCGCACTTCGGCGACATCGGCAAGCGCGAACAGGGTGCCGTCGGGCGCCGCGAAGCGCAGGCTGCCAGCGCGCTCCAGCGCCTCGCGCTGTTCGATGTCAGCGATCGCCACCAGCGGCACGATGCGCCCCTGCTCGACCACCTGCCCGACCTCGGCCCCACCATAGAAGGTGCGTACCAGGTCGAGCACGTCGGTGGCGTGCAGGCCGCGCTGCGCCAGCCGCTCCGGGTCCAGTCGAAACTCCAGTTGCGGCGTGCCCGGCGGCGACTGGATCATGATGTCGCGTGCGCCGGGGATGCCGGCGAGCGCCTGCGCTACGGCGTTGGCATCGCGGTCGAGCAGGTCGAGGTCTTGGCCAAAGATCTCGACGACGAACTCCGCAGCGTAGCCCGACACCGTCTCCTCGATGCGCTCGGCAAGGAAGGTGTTCACACCAAAACTGACCCCCGGGAACGGCGCCACACCCGGCTCGCCGGGCACCGTGGTGAGCTTTTTGCGGATGCCTTCCAGCACCGCCTCTTGGTCGTCGGCTGGCAGTGGTCCGATCTCGACCTCGATCTCCGAGTAGTGCATGCCGAAAGTGTCGGGCGCGTTCTGTGCGCGGCCGACCCACTGGGTCACCGACTGCACGCCCTCGACGCTGGCGATGGCGTCGGTCACCTTGCGGCCGATGCGCAGTGACTCGGCCTCGGAAGTACCGGGTAGCGCCGTCATGTGGACGATGTAATGGCCCTCGCGCAGCTCGGGCACGAACTCGATGCGGAATAGCGGCAAGCTGGCCAGTCCTAGCAGCACTGCCGCCAAGGTGCCCAGCACCACTGGTCGCGCCGAGCGCTCGATACCCTGCAGCCAGTGCAGATAACGCGCCTTCAGCCAACGGATCAGCGGCGGGTCCTCGGTGCGCAGGGGCACACCGCGGCGCAACAGGACATAACAAAGCGCCGGGGTCACCGTCAGCGCCACCACCAGAGACGCGAGCAACGCGTAGATATAGGCGAGCCCGAGCGGCTCGAACAGCCGTCCGACCACGCCGGAGAGCGTCAGCAGCGGGATGAACACCACCACCACCACGAAGGTGGCGTAGATGACTGAACTGCGCACCTCGAGCGACGCGTCGAGCACCACCTGCCAATCGGCGCGGGGATTGCCGGCGTCGCGGTTCTCGCGCAGGCGGCGGAAGATATTCTCGACGTCGATGATGGCGTCGTCGACCACCTCGCCCAGGGCAATGACCAGGCCGCCCAGCACCATGATGTTCAGCGACACCCCCTGGGCCACCAGCACGATCACCGATGCCAGCAGCGACAGCGGGATCGCCAGGGCCGAGATGAACGCGGTGCGGGCATTGAACAGGAACAGGAACAGCACCGCGACGACCATCGCCGAACCGATCAGGATGTCGCGCTGCACGTTGCCCAGCGAGGTCTCGATGAAGTTGGCTGGCCGGAACAGGTTCTCGTGCACCGTCAGACCTTCTCGTGCGAGCAGCGGCGCCAGCTGCGCCAGTCGCTCCTCGACCGCTGCCGTGGTGGCATAGGTGTTGCCGCCATACTGGCCCTGTACCATCAGGAACACGCCTGGCGTGCCGTTGATGGTCGCCGCGCTGATCGATGGCGCCGGCGCCTCGACCACCCGCGCGACATCGCCCAGCCGCAGCACCTGGCCGCCGCGCAAGGTCAACTTGGCGCGCGCCAGGGCGTCGATGCTCTCGAGCTGGCCATTGCTCGTCACCACCACGCGCTGGTTGTCGCCCTCAACAAAACCGCCCGGGCGCAGTCCGCTGGCGCGACGGGTGGCCTCGATCACCTCATTCACAGTCACGCCCAGGCGGATCAGCGCATCGGGGTCGAACTGCACCTGCCACTGCCGCACCTTGCCGCCAAACACGTTGACATCGGCGACCCCGGCGGCGCCCAGCAGGTGGGGCCGCACAACGAACTCGGCAATGTCGCGCACGTCCATGAGGTCGCGCTCGGCGGCGGTCAGGCCAATGCCTAGCGTCGATCCAGCCGACGAGGTGAGCGGCGTGATGTTGGGCGCGGCGACCCCGGCCGGCAGCCGATTGGCGAGGATCACCAGCTTCTCCCCGACCAGCTGACGGTTGCGATAGATGTCGGTGTCGTCCTGGAAGATCAGCGTGACGATCGACAACCCAGGGATCGACTGACTGCGCATGCTGGCGACACCGACCGTGCCGAACAGTGTCGCTTCAAGCGGGCGCGTGACGAGGGTCTCGACCAGCTCGGCCGAGAATCCGGGTGCTTCGGTCTGGATCACCACCTGAGGTGGCGCGAACTCTGGAAAGACATCGAGCCGAGCGACCCGTGTCGAGTAGATCCCGTAGGCCAACACCGCTAGCGCCAGCGCGAGGATGGCCCCCGGGTTGCGGATCGAAAAGCGGACCAGCGTGGCGAGCATGACTGGCTAGTCCACGTTCTCGTTCTTGATCTGGAACTTGAACTCTTCCGACAGCAGCAGCTGGGCGCCGCTGGTGACCACCGGCGTGCGCGGCGACAGGGTGTCACTGAAAACGCCGTCGGCCAGGACACGATCGGCCGGCAGCGCCATGCGCTCGAAGCGGTCGCCGCCGCGCTGCACATATACCCACGTCTTGCCACCAAATCGGACCACCGCCGAACGCGGCACACGCACCCCCTCGATCGGCTCGGAAGCGTCGGCCAATACACGGACGCGGGTGCCGGCGGGCAGCCCGGAGGGTGGCGTGGAGAGCATCCAGGTCTCGCCCTGCAAGCCGGGGATCGCTTGCGGCACACGGCCCACCAGAGTGCCGACGATCCCGGCCTGTTGACCAGCCGCCGCGGCAACCCGCCAGGTCTGGCCGCGTGGGTCCGCGCCGTAGGGCACGGCAAACTGCACCAGATCGAGCTCGCGCGCGGCGGCGCGCGTGAGCAAGGTGCCTGAATCGCCCAGTCGTTCGGCCAAGGCATCGCCCCAGACCACGCGCACACCATCGGCGACGGCACGGCGCTCGGCCTGCAGTGCGCCGGCGCGCTGTTCCTCGAACACCAGGGCGGCGCGGGCTGCCTCGAGCTCGCGGCGGGTGGCATTGCGGCCCTCTTGGAACAGGCCCTCGATACGGGCGAGGTCGGCGCGCCGCTGCGCCACCTGCCCCTCGACGCCGGCGATCTGCGCCGACAGCGACAGGTAGCGCTGCCGCGCCTCGACCAGGGTGCGCGGGTCGGCGACCAGGCCAAAATAACGCTGCGACGCCAAATAGCGGGCCGGCTGCGGTTTTTGCACGACGATGCCGGCGGCCGCTTGCGCCGCTGGCTCGATGAACACCAGATTGCCCTCGACGCGAGCCGCAGGCGTCGGGAGCTCGTCATCGTCGTCGCTGAGGCCCTGGAACTCGTCGCGGGCAAACCACGCCAGCGCCCACACCAACAGGACGATCAGCACCCCCTGCAGCAGCAGGGCCGAGTTCTTCCAGCGCGTCTCCAAACCGCCTCCTCGTGTTCGTATGCGGCGTCTAGCGCGCCGTCAGCGGTGACTGCAGGGCCGCCTCCAGCGCCCATTGTGCCCGCCACAGCACCGCGCGTGCATCGGCAGCGCTGCGCTCGGCCTGCAACTGCAAGCTGCGGGCGTCGATCAGCGCCAGCGCGTCGGCACTGCCGGCATCGAACTGGGCCTGCACCAGGGCGGTCCGCTGGGCGGCCGCGTCGGCGGCAGCCAGCGCCACTTGTAGCGGCATCTGCAAGGCGTCGGCCTGCTGGCGCAGCGTCTCGACCTCGGCGACGATGGCGCTCTGCCGCGCCAGCACCTGCTCGCCCTGGGCCGAACGGCGCGCCTCGGCGGCGTCGATCGCGGCGCGGTTGCGGTGCAGCAGCGCCAGCGGCAGGCCAAAGGCCAGCTGCCAGACACGGTCGCCCTGCTCCCAGACCATACCCGGCCCGATGCGGATCTGCGGATACTGTTTGGCCACCTCGACCCGCACATCGGCCTCGGCGACGGCGTAACGGGCCAGCTCGCGAGCCAGATCGAGACGGTTCTGCAGGGCCGCAGCACGAGCTGCGGCGGCATCCGGCACGCTGCCGGCGGGCCAGGCAGCGAAGCGGACACCGGCCAGCGCCGACGGCGGCAGCGCCAGCGCGGCAGCCAGGCGGGCCTGTGCGGTGGTGCTGGCGGCCTGTGCATCGGCCTGCTCGCGACGAGCTGCCAACAGGCGCTCAGCGGCGATCTGCACTTCGAGCGCACTGGCCGCACCGTAACGTTGCCGGATCGCCATGCTCTCGTTGCGTGCCTGCGCCAGCTCGAGGTTGCGCTCGGCGAGGTGTTCGCGATCGGCGGCCAATTGGCGCTCGAGCAGGGCGTCGCCCAGCGCACGGTAGAGTCGCCAAGCCGATTCGCCAGCGGCCAGACGCGCGTCATCGAGCTCGGCGCTGGCCACCGCGCCCTGGGCAGTGCGTAACGGCATGGTGTTCAGGGTGAACTGGAGCGCCGCACCGATCGCCCACGGCGAACTGCTGCTGTCACCGGCATCGCTGTGGTTCTCCAGCCGCGAGCTCAGCTCCGGGTTGGTCGGCTGCATCACTGCCGGGACCTTGGCTGCGGCGGCCACCACCCGCGCCCGCGCGGCACGCTGTTCGGGGTGCACGGCCAACAATGGCGGCAACAAGGTGTCGCGGGTCCAGAGCAGATCGGGCCAGGCACTGGTGTCGACACCCGCAGCCTCCAGGGCAGCGCGGGTGGTGTCGTCGACCAAGCGGCGGTCGGCGTCGCTGGCTGCGGCGGCAGCGAGGTCGAGTGGCGCCGGCTGGTAGCTGCGCCAAGCGCAGCCGGTGGTCAGCACCAACAGCAAGGGCCAGATCGCCAAACCACTGGTCCGCCACCAGCCGCACCTGCCGCCCGGCTGCGCGTGCGGCGTGACGGCCTCGCTGGGCGCTGCCCGGTCGAGCATGTCTAGGGCCACCTGGCTGCGACGCGCGGGCAAGTGGGCGACTAGTGCAGCTTGATGTGCGGCTCGGTGCGGCGCGTGATCATGCGCGCCAGCGTGTCGAGCGTCACCTTGAACCAGCCATGTAGCGCAACCAGGTGCATCTGGTGCAACGACTTGTACATCAGGCTGGCGACAAAACCTTCCAGCAGCAAGGACCCGCGGTGTAGCCCGCCCATCAGGGACCCGACCGTGCTGTACTCGCCCAGGCTGACCAGCGACCCGAAGTCGCGGTAGTGGTACTCGAGCGGAGGCTTGCCATCCAGCCGGCGGCGCAGTGTCTTGTACAAAGTGGTCGCCTGCTGGTGGGCGGCCTGCGCGCGCGGCGGCACCAGTGTGTCCTTCGCCGGCCACGGGCAGGCAGCACAGTCGCCCATGGCGAAGATGTCGTCGTCGAGGGTCGTCTGCAGTGTCTGGCGCACCACCAGCAGGTTGTTGCGGGTGACCTCCAGGCCGTCGAGATGGGCCAGGATGGTCGCGCCCTTGATGCCGGCCGCCCACACCACCTGTCGCGCCGGGATGAACTGTCCGCTGGCGGTCTTCACACCTTCGGCAGTGACCTCAGTGACACGCTCGTTGACCAGCACCTGCACGTTCAGGCTGGCCAAGAGCTTCATCGCCGAGTCGACGACGCGCTGCGGCAGGGCGCCAAGGATGCGCGGTGCTGCCTCGATGATGGTGATGCGGATGTCGCGCTCGGGCTCGATCTTGTCCAGTCCAAAGGCCGCCAGCTCGCGCACCGTGCGATGCAGCTCGGCAGCGAGCTCAACGCCGGTGGCGCCGGCGCCGACGATAGCAACGTTGAGTTGCCCCGGCTGCAGCGGCCCGGGCTGGGCCTGGGCACGCATGCAATTGTTGATCAGGCGCTTGTGGAAGCGCTCGGCGTCGGCCTGCGTGTCCAGTGAGATGCAGTGCTCGGCCACGCCAGGCGTGCCGAAGTCGTTCGACACCGACCCGATGGCGATGACCAGCGTGTCATAAGGCACGGTGCGGGCCTCGATGATGACCTCGCCCTCGTCGTCGAACACCGGCGCGAGCTGGATCGTCTTGCGCTTGCGGTCGAGCCCGACCAGCGCCCCCAATCGATACTTGAAGTGGTGCCAGCGTGCCTGCGCCAGGTACTCGAGTTCGTGGTCGTCGAGGTCCATGCTGCCGGCCGCGACCTCGTGCAGCAGCGGCTTCCAAAGATGGGTGCGGCAGCGATCGACCAGGGTGATGTGCGCCTGGCCGCGCTTGCCGACGGTGTCGCCCAGGCGGGTGGCGAGCTCGAGACCACCGGCCCCGCCACCGACGATGACGATGCGATGCGGCTCGGGGGCAGAGGTGGACGCGCTGACGAGACTGGGCTGGGACATGTTCGGCGGCGCCGGCTGGCGCATGGTGTTTCGTGGTACCCCCGATTCTATCGCAAGCCGGCATCGCCCTTGCGGGCTGAGCTAGACTAGGTCTATGACGTGCCCGGACCGCTCGACCTGCAGGCGACCAGACCAGACCCGGCGGGGCCATGTCGCGCCTGCAAGCCAGACGCGGGTCAGCCCGACGCGGGCGCGCCCGCTGTCGCCGTTCGGCCGAGTGCTTCGACTGGCGCAGCGGCTGGCGTGCACAGTCGCCACTGTGGTGGCTTGCCACAATGTCGCTGCCGCTGCTGACGCCCCGGACCTGGGGGCCGTCAGCGAGATCGCGCCCGGGGTGTTCGTGCATATTGGCCGCATCGCCCAGATCGATGCCGACAACCGCGGCGACACCGCCAACTGGGGCTTCGTGGTGGGCGAACGCTGCGTCGCCGTGATCGACAGTGGCGGCAGCGTCGACACCGGCCGGGCGCTGCTGGCAGCCGTGCAGGCGCAGACCGACAAGCCGATCTGCGCCCTCGTCGCCACCCACGTCCACCCTGACCATACGCTGGGCCTGCAAGCGTTCGACGCACTACAGCCGCCCCCGACGATGCATGCCCACAAGCGCCTGCCGGCTGCCCTGGCCGCCCGCAAATCCACTTACGAGACGCTGGTGCGCCGACAACTGGGGGAGACCGCGCCAGCGCGCATCGTCGTGCCACAGGACCTGGTCGAGGGCAGCACGCAGCTCGATCTGGGTGGGCGTGTGCTGACCCTCACCGCCTGGGCCACCGCCCACACCGACCACGATCTGACGGTCTACGACGCGAAGACCCGCACGCTGTTCGCTGGCGATCTGCTGTTCGTGCAGCACATCCCGGTGGTCGATGGGCGGCTGCTAGGCTGGCTGAAGCAGCTGCCGCAACTACAAGCGATCGACGCGGCGCGGGTGGTGCCCGGTCACGGGCCGGTGACCGATGCGACCGGCTGGCAACCGCAGCAGGCCTACCTCGAGGCGCTGCGCGACGGCGTGCAGGCGGCACTGGCGGCTGGCCACAATCTCGCGGCAACGGTCGAGTCGCTGCCGGCCACCCCTGGCTGGCAGTTGGTCGAGCAGTACCATCGACGCAATGTCACCAGCGCCTATGCGGAACTGGAGTGGGCCGATTAGGCTCTCAAACAACGGCGTCCTGAGCGTTACCATCAGGCTGACCGCCCGCTTGCCGATAGCGACAACAGACCATTACAGCCGCCACCAGCTCGTTTGCGACGGGCCTTGCGAAGAGCGGCCATTCAGCTTCTCGAGGAGACCACCATGACCCACCCCACCCTGTTGCCGCTACGCCTCCTGCTGGCCCTGTTGGCTGTCAGTGGAGCCATCCTGCTGACACTGACGCCGGCATTTGCCGCCGAAGAGCCCTCGCACGAGACCGAACAGTGGCAGGCAGTGCGCCAGCACCTGTTTGCCGACCGCCCGATCGCCGACAACACCGGCGCAGTGATCGAGCTCGACGCACCGTTCCGCGCCGAAGACGCGGCGGTGGTACCGATCGGCTTAAGAGCCAAGTCCGACCAATCGGCCGAGCGACACATCCGCAAGATGTGGTTGGTGATCGACCGCAACCCGACGCCGATCGCCGCCGTGTTCACGCTGGCGCCCGAATCGGGCCGCGCCGATATCGAAACCCGGGTGCGCCTGGAGGAATACACCTGGGTGCGCGCCATCGCCGAGACCAACGACGGCCAGCTGCACATGTCGCGCAAGTACGTGCGGGCCGCAGGTGGCTGCTCGGCGCCGGCTGGCAAAGACCAGGACGAGGCGCTTGCGCGACTCGGCCGCATCAAGTTCAAACTGGAGGAGACGCCACAAGCCGGTAAACCCACGCTGGCGCAGATCATGGTGTTGCACCCCAACAACTCGGGCATGCAGATGGACCAGGTGTCGCGCCTGTTCGTGCCGGCGCAGTACGTGCGGCAGCTCGACATCGCCTACGGTGGGAAGGTCATCTTGAGCGCCGAGGTCGACTTCGCGATCAGTGAGAACCCCAACTTCCGCTTCTACTTCACGCCGCAGGACGGCGCTGGCGAACTGTCGGCCAAGGTCGTCGACTCGAAGGACCTGACCTTCACCTCGACGCTGACCCTGCCCAAGGCTGGAGGCTGAGCGGCGGGTGAGCAAGGCCTTCTTCAAGGAAGATACGCCGCCGGACGACGACGACGAGTTTGCCGACGCCAACCCGGTGCCGGCAGGCAGCAAGAACTACATGACGCCGGCCGGCCATGCGCGGCTGAAGGCCGAGTTCGATCAGCTGTGGACGGTCGAGCGGCCGAAGCTGGTCGACACGGTGGCATGGGCGGCGAGCAATGGCGACCGCTCCGAGAACGGTGACTACCTGTACGGCAAGAAGCGGCTGCGCGAGGTCGACCGGCGCATCCGCTTCCTCAGCCGCCGGCTCGACAACGCCGAGGTGGTCGACCCGGCGGCGCGCGAAGCCACCGATCAGGTGTTCTTTGGCGCCACGGTCGAAGTCACCGATCTCGGATCGGGAGAGGAACAAACGCTAAGCATCGTCGGTATCGACGAGGCCGATCCCGGCCGTGGCCGCATCAGCTGGGTGTCGCCCATGGCCCGCGCCCTGCTGAAGGCTCGAGAAGGCGATGTCGTGACGCTACGCACCCCGGCTGGCGAACGCCAGCTCGAGGTCAGCACGGTGCGCTACGCCGCGCTGGACTGAGTCAGACGGGGCCGAAGCGGGCCGAGCCCACCCACCACATCACGACCGCAGACATTCGCGCGCCAGCACAGCGGCAGGCCCTGCCGTCATGGCCGATCAAACGCGCCGGAACACCACGTCCCACACGCCATGCCCCAGGCGCAAACCGCGCGCCTCGAATTTGGTCTGCGGCCGCCAGACGGGCCGCCGGGCAAAGCCGGCTTGACGCGCTTCCCCGCGCTGCAGCGGCTCGGCGGCATTGGCCAGGTCCGAGGTCGCGCTGAACACCTCGAGCATCTGCTGGGCGTAGTCCTCGACATCGGTGGCGGCGTGCAGGTAGCCGCCCGGCACGAGCTTGGCGGCCAGCGTCGCCACCAGTGGCGGCTGCAGCAAGCGACGCTTGTGGTGCCGCTTCTTCGGCCACGGATCGGGAAAGTAGACATGGATTCCGGCCAGCGAGGCGTCCGGGATCATGTGCGCCAACACCTCCACTGCATCATGCTGAATGACGCGCAGGTTGCTGATGCGCTCGCGCTCGATGATCTGCAGCAGGTTGCCGACGC